>Ga0163154_10003307_pt1 | contig 22473 bp, 15 predicted proteins | sample OliLakLV19MP9P1_FD_148649 | JGI IMG/M metagenome (GOLD analysis project Ga0163154, IMG submission 148649) | Freshwater microbial mat bacterial communities from Lake Vanda, McMurdo Dry Valleys, Antarctica - Oligotrophic Lake LV.19.MP9.P1 | ecosystem: Environmental > Aquatic > Freshwater > Lake >... | reverse complement strand
TTTCTCGTGCAGGGGGCGTTCCGCCGTGCCGTGCTTCGCACTCTCAAGGCAAGAGAATTTCGTCCGTAGGACGGCTGTTTTTGAGTCGGGTACGTTCTTGTACCCGACTTACGCAAGAGGTCTATTGTTCGTGTGTTTCGTGGATCAGGGATTTTGCATTGTCCCTGTGTTCCCCGTGTCCCCTGTGGTTCTTAGTTTTGGAGCGTGCAGTGAGCAATCGGTTCGACTTTTTGGAGTTAGGCACGACACCACAATCCCCCGTTATGGTGGAGGAGGCTGACCCTGCCCCTCAAAGTGGGTGGAAGCCGTTGCGCCTAAGATGTGTCGAAGTGATTGGCGAGCCGGGCGATAAAGCCGGGCAATTTGCCGCTCCGACGGGTATCGCTACGGATGCGTGGGGCGGTTTGTATGTGGCGGACAGCCAGAACCATCGGGTTCAGCGGATCACTCCTGCCGGTGAAGTTTATCTTTATGGGCGCACCGGCAACGGAGCGGGGCAGCTCTGGAATCCGCAAGCCGTAACTCCTGATCCGAGCGGGCAGTTCTTTTTTGTCGCGGATCACGGCAACAACCGCGTGCAGTGTTTTCGAGCGATGAACGGGCAGCCCGTTGGGTCTTTGAGCGACTATGAGAAGCCGTTTCGCAATCCGAGCGGCGTGGCGTTCGATGCGGAGGGAATGCTGTGGATCGCCGATATGGGCAACGGGCGGCTGCTGCGCTATAACACGGTAACGAGTCAGTTCATTGGCGTTTTGGATCGGAAAGTCGGGATCGGGTGTCCGGTATCTGTGGCGTGTGATAAGTGGAATACGCTGTTTGTCACGGATCGCGCATCGTCCGATGTGGTGCGCTACTCGGTGGACGGCAAAAAGTTGGGGCGTCTCGGCGAAAACCGGCGGTTGTCGCAGCCCTCGGAAGTCGTTTTGGATGCCGAAGGGCGCATTTATTTGGTAGAAACGGGCGCGAACCGTCTCCACGTTTTCAGCCCCGAAGGCGAGTCGTTGTTAGTTTACGATATGCCGAATGGTCGCTTGGGCGCGTTCAAGTCGCCGACGGGCGTGGCGTTGGGAGTGAACGGCGAAATCTACGTCAGCGATACTCTCAATCATCGCGTGCTGCATCTGACTTGGGACTAAATCCGGTTGAGGCGATTGGGCGATTGGGTCGTTAAAACCCCAGTCCTATCGAAACACCCCGATAGGTCGGGCATCGCATTGGAATTGTCCAATGACCTAACGCCCCAATCACCCAATCACCCATAGGAATTTTTATGGCTTCCATTCGTACCCTCAATCTGCACTATGAACGCCGCATTCGTGGAACCTATCCGGTCTCACGCTATGCCCTCGACGACGCCGGAACTCTCACGCTGGCAATGCCGCGCCCGCTCGAAGCCCGCTCCTACGACTTGATGCGGGTTTCTGCTCAGGGCGATACGGAGGCGCGGCGGGTTTTCTCTGTGGAGACATTGCAGGAATTAAAAGTCTCCGCACTCAGTGAGAATTTTCTGGGAATGACCGTTGATGACGTGTATCTGTTTCACGACGGGGGCAAAGGGCGATTTTTGGAGGGCAAGCGACTCTGCTATGTGGATACCGCGCTGAGTGCCGACGGGCAGACGTTTATCGCCGGATTTTCGGATATGGCGGGGGCAAGTTATGTGGTGGCGTTCGGAGGGATTGACGGGCGCGTGATCTGGACGCGCCAAATCGAAACACCGCTGACGAAGTTGGATATAGCACGCACCGGCGAGCGTTTGGTTCTCGCGACGGATACGGGCGTGATTTCGCTGATAGATGCTGGAATGCGGACGCTCTATGACTTCGTTCAGGAGGAGACGGTTTCGGCGTTGGCGTGTTCGCGGGACGCGCTGACGGTGGTATACGGCACGGTGGGCGGCGGAGTCGGGGCGATAGACGGCAATGGAACGCGCCTCTGGGAAGCCCGCCTTCCGGGAACCGTGACGACGCTGGCACTGTCGGGCGACGGCAGTTTGTGCGCGGCTTTGGTGCAGGTTGGCGACGCCATTCATCTCTATTGTCTTATCGGTCAAGGTCAGGTCGGCTGGGAACACACCCTTGAGAAGCGATTCGTTGGGTTATCGCTTTCGGATAACGGTCAGTGGCTTGCCATCGGAGCCAAAGATGGCACTGCCGCGCTCTATGAGATCGTCCAAAGTGAATGGGCAGAGGCAGACGGTGACAATACGGAACGACTGCGGAATTTCCTCGCTCAGCACCCGACGCTTCCGACGAATGAAACGGGTATTGCACTTTACCGAGAAATGCGCGAGATACTCTGCCAGCCGGTTTCCGATATGCAGTTGCTCACAAAGGCGATTATTGTACGTGGGGATTGGTATCTCGCTTTCTATAAGGAATTCACTCGCCCTGACGAAAACAAAGATTATGCCCGCAATCTGACATTGATCAAAGCCGCATTGGAGAACAATCCTTGCGAGACAGCATTTACCGAAGCATATCATATTCTTTCCAAAGGATATCTTGAGGCGCAATGTGCTGACGCACGCACATTGATAGAAGCCAACGAGATTGACCGTGCCGCTGTTTTGCTGAGGGAGTTACTTGCCGCCTATCCTTTCGATCCTGATATGCATACTCTGCTCTTCGAGTTGAACGAGGGACAAGCCTCAACTGCCGACGCCGACGCCAATGCTCTGCTTTCCAAAGGCGATCTTGAAAACGGCGTCGCGGCATTGGAACGCGCTCAAAACGCTCACCCAACACCCGAACGTGCCGCTAAAATCGGACGCGCCCGCACCGCATTGGAGTTTGCCGCAGGTTTGGCGGACTATAATGCTCGCCGCTATCAGGAAGCCATTTTTCAGTTCAAGAAAGTGCTTGTCCGCGACCCCGAACACTCCGAAGCCCGCCGCTATCTCGGCTTCGCGCAGTCGTTCCTCTCCGACGCTTCCAACAACGCCCTCACCGACCGCTTCAATATGCTCGAATAGCCGCGCTTTTGCCGCTCGTCTGCGTTCTTCAGACCGATACGCCGGAGAAACGACAGAGGAGAAGCCAATGACATGGGGCGCGAAGAAGTGGGCTGAACTCGAAGCAATGGACGCCCTTGGCGTATTCCAAGACCGACCCGAAGACAGCATCACGCTTGCCCGGAAGTTTCAAGCAATCGCGGAAGGATATGACGGAGAAGGAAGCGTGCCGCAATGAACTTCATGGATCAGCGTTCAGCTTACGGGTACAGAAACGTACCCGCCTAAAAAACAGACGTCCTACGGACGAGCAGACTGTCACATCCACGTTCTACTTATAACTCCCCTCTCGCACCGGAGGTTTTAAACCCCCGTCTGAAAAAAACAAGCGTCTTTCAGACGCGCCAACTCGAATTGACTCCCCTCTCCTCCGAACTTGTTCGGGTATCAGGAGAGGGGTTGGGGGTGAGGTAAAGACGCTTGTACTTTGGGGTTCCGAGTACTTTCAATGATTAAACCGTTCCATCGCATTGTCGGGTACTGAAAGTACCCGCCTCTGTGTCCTTCGGACGAGCGTCCTGCCGGACGCACCATGCAAGAACGGAACGGTTTAATCTTTGAAAGTCCCTTGCCGGGTACTTTCAGTACCCGCTGCGAGAGGGGAGTTATAACCTCCTTGTCTCTCCAACCTCCAAAAACGCCTACAGATTTCTAAATTGATCGTCCGCAGGACGTCTGTTTTTTAGGCGGGTACGTTTCTGTACCCGAAATATGTGTAATTCCCTTGAGTTTCCACACCTCCATTACTGTATCTTCTCGCTGTGCAACAATTCACACGTTTGGCTTGATCCGCGCAGAAACTCTGCCTCGTCAAAAAGACGTAGGGAGTAGCGGTAGAGGGGGAAACAAAAATGTGGGGTTTACTTTTGCGTGTGGTGGGTCGGCGTGTCGTGCATAAGGCTGTCGCGCATCAGGCACAGCGACAAGGCATTGACTTCAAGTTGGGCTTTGCCCTGTTTCGAGATAAGCGCGTGCCGTTCGGCGCGAAATTGATGGCAATTGTTCTCGGTTTGGCAGGAATGGTTCTGTTGAACTTGGTTGAGCTGCCCGCCGAAGCGTTTGTCGCGATTTTTCTGCCGCTCTTGGGAATTCCGTTTGTCGGCTTATTCAACGGCATTGAGAACGTCATTGGTCCCATTTTGCTGAGTGGGCTTTTCTTGACCGTGACGGCTCCGAAGCCCATTATCGCCCTGCTTCGCCGCGAGCGTTATGATGCCGAAAACGGCGTAATTGATGTCGAGAGTTATCCTGTCAATCCGGCGGCGAAAGTCCTTGCGTGATTTTCTATTCGTTCGGCAGTGTCACATTTCGGGAACCGCCTCGTAGTCTCTAACGTCATATCGCGTGCAAACCTTTGGGTTTCTGTCCGTATCAGGTTCCAAGGGTGTGACCCGATACAAAAGGAGAATTGACAATGATTACCAATAAGTTTTCGCATAACCTGTTTCCTGCCGTTGCCGCACTGACCATGATAGGCGTGAGCGCACCATCGGCATTTGCCCAGCGCAACCGAACCATGACGCTCGATGCCGGCACGGTCATTCCCGTCAAATTGGAAGACAAAATTTCGTCTAAAACCAACAATAAAGGCGATATATTTACCGCCAAGATTAAAATTGACGGCAACAACAACGATTATGTAGGTTTGCCCGACGGAACCATTATTGAAGGACGTATTTTGTCGGCGAAGCCACGCGAAGGCAAGAATCCCGGAACACTGGAACTCGGTTTCCAGCGTCTCCGAATGCCGAGCGGTCAGTCGTTCCCGATTACCGGCTCTTTGATCGGACTGGACAACAAGAGCGTCAATAAAGACAGAGACGGACGCATCATTGCCAAGCCCGGCACCCAGAATAAGCGGGTAACCTATGCAGGTTATGGAGCAGGAGCAGGGGTACTTGTCGGCTTGCTTTCCGGCGGCAAACTCAACCTCGGCAATGTGTTGCTGGGCGGTCTGTTAGGATATGCCGCCGGTTCGACGCAAAAAGCCAGTGACAGCGTCCGCGATGTCGAACTGAAAACCGGCACGGAAATGGGCGTGAGACTCGACAAGAAACTGACGGTTCGCTACACTTCCGAGCTTGACGATCCCGACGATACACGCTATCGCCGCAACGACGAGACAGGCGACTCGCGCCTTGACCGCCGCCGTGACGATACACGTCCGGGCAACGAGGGAGATCGTGACAATACACGTCCAGGCAACGAGGAAGACCGTGACCTCGACCAACCAATACGCCTCAACTCCAGCGAAATTGGCGTGTTGATCGGTGACCGCGATGTGACGTTCGACTCGACGGCACAGCCTGTGATGAGCGGTGACAAAGTTTGGGTTCCACTGCTTCCGCTCTTGAAATCGGCACGAACAAAGTACACGACTTCGAACAATGCCGTAACGATTATGGCTCCGAACAGCACACTTAAAGTTAACGTCGGAAGTCGCATCGTCATGGACGGTAATCGCCGCGTCCGCATCGATGTGGCTCCGCGCCGTATCAACGGGGCGATTTATGTTCCTGTCAAGGTTATCGAGATGGCAACCGGCTATAAAGCCAACTGGGACAGCGCGACGCAAACCCTGACACTGGACGAATAACTCGCGGATTGGTATTTGTCCCTCAATCCCGACCCTTCTCCCCTGTTAACCGCGCAAGCAGGGGGAGAAGGGTCGGGATTGAGGTGTGTGGGTTATTCCTCCGCCGTCCCCTCGGTGCTCGTCTCCGGTTCGGCGTCTTCGGCGGCAGGTGCGCTGCCCAAGACGCGAGCGCGGTCTGCGCGGTGGGTAATGCCATAGAGATCGAGAATGCGATTGTCCAAAGCGAGATCGGCGGCGGTGACGGCATCCAGCATTCCCGCAATTTCGGCGACGATTCGCGATTCCTCAGCGAAGAATGCGGCGAGGGCTTCGGGCGGTTCCGGCATCAGTGCGTGCGAACTGATCTCGTCCCATGATCGCCCTTTCCACTGCGGACGGTCAAGATAATTGAGCAGATAGCGACGGAGGTCAGGGTCGTCTACCTCAAGCCAGAACTGACTGGCACGCAGTACCACCGTATTCGGGTATTTGTTCGGCGTAAAAACGCGCTTGATTTGCGCCGCTCTGTCACACTGCTCCGGTATACGCAGAAACCCTGCCGCCTGTGCTTGGAACAGGCTATAGGCGGAGAAATCGCGGTCTTGTTGCTGTATTTGGCGCAAGAGTATATCATAAGGAATCGTAATTTCGCGGGTTCCGTCGCGGCGTGTGCGAATGACGTAGCCCTGTTCGCGATAGGCGTTCAGGCTGGCATGACGCGCTAATAGATCGTCAACCTGCGTAACAAGCTCCGCCTGTGCCGCGACATCGGCAGGGTAGATCGGCAGTTTACGAAAATACGATGGGTTGATATGAACATTGTCATATTGCCGCGCAAACCAATAGTTGAGAAGCGATGAATTGAACAACGCCAAGATATACTTGAGGTCGTATGCAGCATTGCCCCCAATGATATTGCTGAAATTATGCCGGTTGTAGAACTGCTTATCGTCGTAGGTCGCAACAAGGCGGCGAGAAAGGGCGCGGTTTCGCATATCTTGAACCAACAATTTCGGCGAATTAAAGTATTTCGCATCACGCTCACACCAAAGCCAATTCCCGTATTTCAGATAGGGACGACCTGCCCCCCACCGCATCTCATAGCGTCCCACAAAGCCCGTACTATCCATGAGAGGCTTCCATTCCGGTTCGCCCGACGGCACTTCACTGCGCGGCTTGATATAGAGATTGGCTTTGCCGTCTGTTGCTGTCTTGTAGGGAATAATGCCCTGACTGCTATCGGTCACATCGCCGAGACGCTGAAGCTTGGTGGCTCCGTCGCCGTTGATCGCGACGCGGCACGCTTCCTCGATCTGCGTGAGAAGAGGAGTCCAGCGGATATTCATTTCATACGCGGGGGAGTCCATCCAAACGCTCTGCGGCTGGGCAAAGGTCTCGTTCCACTGCCGCGCCGTCAGATTGTCTAAGGTTTCGCGTACCGCCATGCTGAATACCTGCGTTGTCTGCGCTCGTCGTGCCTCCCGATCCGTCTCCACCTGCAAAAAGAGCAGAGCGCAGTCCACGTTCGCATCCTTCCAGATACCGCTCGGCAAATCCACAATCTGAGTCAACTTTCCCTTGGTCAGCAATTGCTCCCGCAGTTTCGCGGTATCGGTTCCCATCAGATAGGTATTGGGAGTGATAAAGCCCAATCGCCCATTATCCGCAAGAAGCCGCATCCCCATCTCGAAGAAGAACGTATAGGTGTCGGGCTGACCGTGAAAGATCGTCGGATACCACTCCCGCAACGATGCTTTGTAGGTCTCCGTCAGGCTCGCCCCATACGGAGGATTTGCCACTATCCACCGAAACCCCTGCCGATATTCGTCCTGCCGTCCCTTGATCCGATCTACGGTCTCCAACTCCTCTGCCATCAGGAAACTCGCCCGCACCGTGTAGAAGATGCCCGTCGAAGGCGAAAGCGCATCCACGTTGTAGACATGGAACCGCTGCAAGTTCGGCGGTGCGTTGCCGTCCAACGCCGTTTTCACAAGGTCGAGAACCTGTATGAGCAAATTCACTTCCGCCAGATAGCACGCAAACGGATTGAGGTCGAACCCGTACAGTGTATCGCGCACCGTATCAATGACCTGCCGGGGATTTGTTCCCCCTGCCGCGCTGTATGCCGCAACGAGCCGTCGCGCCGCCTCGACAAGAAACGTGCCGCTGCCGCAGGCAGGGTCTATCAACCGCCGATTTGGTCCGACGATGCCCGCGCCCGTGACATAGCCGCTCTCGTCCAAAATATAGCGAACAATCTCAGGGGGCGTATAGTACTGCCCCTTTTGCTTCTTCTCCGGGCGTTCGACATAGGTATTGTAAATTGTGCCGATCAGGTCGGAATCCACATCGGCGAACTGATAGCGGTTCAGTTGCCGCAGGACGCGAATGAAGCGCAGACGCGAGAGTGTATACCAGTTGAACAGTTCGCGCCCCGTGAAAAAGTGGGCGTAGATGTTCTGTGCATTCTCGAACGCCATATTGAGCAGCGGTTCGTAGGGGTTGCCCTTTGAGAATTGGTAGTAGCGTTCGATTTGGCTCTGCCAGATTTTGATGCCGCCGTCGGACAGGATACGGAGCCGCAGTATCCCTTTGTCCTCACAAACCCGAATGAGCATCAGCCGGATCAGCACGACATACGACGCCTGTAAAGCAAACTCATCGCGCCGCTCTGCATCTCCTAAGCCGCCGAGCATCGTTTCCTGCACCATCGCCTTCCACACGTTGTAACTCTCAAACACCTGAATATCGGTGCGATAGTCGTAGCCGAGAAACGCCCTTTTCCTGTGCCACCCGAACGTGGCATCGCCGAATCCCTCAAGGGCAGTGCCGAGCGCACCGAGTCCGTTATCCCAGCGTGTCCATGCCCTGCTGCCGCGCCTGTCACTGCCGACCTTGCGCTCTCGTGCGGCGTTGATCAGGGAAAGGGTTTTCTCTTTCAGTTCTCTGGTGTTGAGATAGGCAAAGGGATCACGCTCCAACTCGTACAGACTCTCCTCGAAGCCGCTCAACTCTTCCGGCTCCATCCCGACCAATGGCGCGACGCGCCGCATCTCACCGATCACGCTTTCGCGCAGACGATCAATCTGTTCGTGCGCGGTTTCGGTGGGATCGTCGGTACTGCGATTGACCTTCTTATCGTAGTCCTCGCGGCGTTGGAGGTGGGTATCGAGCCGGTTCCGCGCATCGGTTTGCAGGTCTTGGAGGAGGGTCTGCACGGCTCCGACAAAGAGTTCTTGATTTTGCGGGCTGGCTCCGAGCGGCAGTGCCTGTTGTTCCCATGCGTCCTCGTCCATTCCAAGATGCCGTTCGATCTGTTCCCAATCAGCGAACGTCTCGCGACGATACTGATCAAAAAGGAGGCGCAAATTCTGAACAGTGGCGGTATCGAGGGCATCTGCGCCGCCCACGTTCCATTGCGGCAGTGCGTTCGCAATGTCTATCTCGTAGTCGAGGACAGGACTTGCGGCGTTATTCAACTTCCATACCAGAATCCGTGCGCCGTTGACAAGCCAGCCGTTTTGCAGACCGAGCGCACGGAGATAGCCCGCAAGCTGACTGAGATGACTTTCAGGGTCGCTGGGATCGAGTTCCAATTCCAGTCCGGTGCTTTTGTTCTCCACAACAAAGCAGACACCGTAATCAGGAGTTTCGGGCGCGAAGTCGGGGCGTCCGAACCGCTTGCCCTGATTGTACATCTGTTCGCCGGGCGAATAGCCGAGCAGAGCGAGGAGCGGGCTGACGATGGCATTGTCTACGACGGAGGCTTCATCATTGGTGCGTCGTGTGGGGAGTTTTTGCAGATAGGTCGCGAAATCCTGCCCGCGAAACTGCGGCTGTGTAAAGAGAGTGAAGAAGGACGGCAGGAAGTCATCGAAGGTCTGCATAGGGGCTGTTCCAATCGCAAAGGTGATACCAGCGGCTATTATACAAGATGGAGCCATCGGCGTCAACACGCCCGCCCTAAAGATTGCCGGAAAACTCGCGACAATCTCCTTGACAAACGGCGCGGCGCATTCCCAACTGCCGCGCTCTATAGCAGAGAAGACAAAGCCCTCGGTTTGGGGAGGTTTTCGGTGTTCTCTTCAACAGCGGGCGAGAGAGTAGCAGGAGGAGGGCGTATGCTATAATGAGAGGCAATCCACTTCTCAAAAAGGAACTCTCTGCATGGAACTGACCGCTGATGATGTAAAAAAGGTCGCGCTCTTATCGCGCCTCGAACTGACCGACGCCGAGATCGAGGCACAGCGCGAACACTTGAACGGGCTTCTCGCGGAGTTCGATAAACTCCAAGAATTGGACGTGACGGGACTTGAGCCGACTTCTCACCCGTACCCAATGACTAACGTTTTGCGAAACGATGTGATTGTCCCGTCGCTGCCGCGTGACGTGGTTCTCGCCAACGCCCCGGAAAAGCGTGACGGCTGTTTTGTCGTGCCGCGTATTATGGAGGGCGGATAAACTCCCATGAATGAATTGCTTACTCTCTCCGCGCAAGACGCCGCGCACGCCGTCGTTTCCGGCACAATCTCTGCCCGTGAACTGACCGATGCCTATCTCGAACGCATCGAAGCCGTGGAACCCCGCGTCCAATCGTTCCTCACTGTTCTGGCAGATGACGCACGCCAAACTGCCAATGCTCTGGACACAAAGCGAGCCAAAGGCGAAACGCTTCCGGCACTCGCGGGCGTTCCGATTGCCCTCAAAGATAATCTCTGCACGACGGGCGTTCGCACGACTGCCGGTTCGCGCATTCTCGACAATTTCATTCCGCCGTATGACGCAACGGTTGTTACGAAGCTCAAAGCGGCGGGCGCGGTATTTGTCGGCAAAGCCAACTTAGATGAGTTCGCGATGGGATCGTCTACCGAGAATTCCGGCTATCATACGTCGCGCAACCCATGGGATTTGGAGCGGGTTCCGGGCGGAAGCAGTGGCGGATCGGCGGCGGCGGTTGCGGCGCAGGAAGCGTTGCTGGCACTTGGCGCGGATACAGGCGGTTCCATTCGTCAACCGGCTGCCCTGTGTGGTGTCGTCGGAATGAAGCCGACGTATGGGCTGGTTTCGCGGTATGGCTTGATCGCGTATGCGTCTTCGTTGGATCAAATTGGTCCTTTTGGGCGCACCGTCAAAGATTGCGCGTTTCTGCTGTCTGCGATTGCCGGACATGATCCACACGACTCAACCTCGGTTGCGATGGAGACAGGAACCGATTATTTGGGGGCGTGCGGGCGGGAGATTTCCGGGTTGAGAGTAGGAGTGCCGAAAGAGTATTTTGGGCAGGGCGTGGAACCGGAAGTCACCGCCGCCGTTCGTGCCGCGATAGACAAATATACGGAACTCGGCGCGATTATCGAGGAATGCTCGCTGCCTACCACCGATTACGCGCTTGCCGCATACTATATTGTCGCTCCTGCCGAGTGTTCCAGCAATCTGGCGCGGTTCGACGGCGTGAAATATGGATTGCGTACAAAAGAGTTGGCGGGGCATATCGGCTTGATGGAGAAAACCCGCGATGAGGGCTTTGGGGCGGAAGTCAAACAGCGGATTATGATTGGAACTTACGCGCTGTCGGCGGGCTATTATGATGCTTATTACAAGCGGGCGCAGCAAGTGAGAACGCTGATCCGGCGCGAATTCGATGCCGCGTTCGAGAAATATGATGTTCTGCTGACGCCGACCTCTCCGGTTCCGGCGTTCAAGATTGGCGAAAAGGCTGATCCGCTCGCAATGAAACTGTCTGATGTTTGCACGATTCCGGTAAATATGGCGGGGCTTCCGGGCTTATCGCTGCCGTGCGGTTTCTCCAACGGCTTGCCTGTCGGATTGCAGTTGATCGCCAAGCCGTTTGCGGAAGAGACCTTGTTCCGCGCCGCTTACGCTTATGAGCAAGCGACAGAATGGCATAAGCATCAGCCTGCGCTGTAAGTTTTCGTGCCGTTCCATAGGTTTGGACGGTCAGAAAGCCGGTGGCGGAGTATTGGGTTTGCGGCGTTCGTGGCGTATCGTGAGGAAATAAGCGCGACCTATCAATCTTATCAGAAGCGTGATACCGAAGATAATGTTCTTGATAGAAATTTATAATAGACCTTTTGCAAGAGTCCAGCAGAATAAATGTCTGCGTGCAGGTCTCGTTCCGCCGTGCCGTGCTTCGCACTCGATAGGGAGAGGGAATTTCGTCCGTAGGACGGCTGTTTTTGAGTCGGGTACGTTCTTGTACCCGACTCTTGCAAGAGGTCTAATTGTTCTACACTCTTCTCATCATGACAGACACGGCAGGGAGTGTCAACGGCAAGGTTCCCCAAACTTGGAGTTTAAGGATGTATTCGCCCACACCTTCCAAAATCACCCGTTTCGTGCCATAATACTCTTATCTTTCAGCCCATTGTGAGGAAGCAGAATCATGTGCGTTTTTGCCCGAACTTATTCCGTGCCGAACCTGCGCCGGTTCCATACTGCATGGGCGACTGTGATTTCGATTATGTAGGCGACGCCGACGGCTGAAACTTTGCCGTTTTCGGTGTCGCCTGTTCTGCCGCGCTTGGCTGTCTCCAGAATCTTCTGTATGACGGCGGCGCGTTTTTTATGTCCCATTTTTTGCCTTGCATCGAGGCGTATTCACCGTTTGTGAGGGAGTTTTATCCTATGGAACCGACACGCGATTATCGCGCCACCTTAAACATCACGCTCAACGACAAAGACCCCGGAGCCTTTCCACAGCGCGGAAACCTGCCCGCCAAAGAGCCGGAATTCCAGCGGCGATGGCTGACAATGGATTTGTACGCCAAAAGTCTGAGCAAGCCGTCACCACGCGGCACGTTCGTTCTGCATGATGGACCGCCCTACAGCAACGGCAATATCCATCTTGGACACGCCCTAAACAAAGTCGCCAAGGACATCACCTGCCGATTTCGCTCGATGCAGGGCTATTGCGCTCCCTATGTTCCGGGTTGGGACAATCACGGCTTGCCCATCGAAAACGAAGTGGCTAAAGCGTTTCTCGCCAAAAAGGAGACGCCCGACAAGGTCACGCTTCGCAAGGCGTGCCGCGAGTATGCCACGAACTGGGTCGAAACGCAGCGACAGCAGTTTCGGCGATTGGGCATACGCGGCGATTGGGATAAGCCTTATTTGACCATGAATTACGAGTTCGAGGCGAAAATCGTGGAGGTCTTTGGTGAGCTTGCCGAGCAGGGTTTTATCTATCGCGGACTGCGCCCCGTCATGTGGAGTGCCGTTCTCGAAACCGCTCTGGCAGACGCCGAAATCGAATATGAGATGCACCGTTCCAGCAGCATCTATGTTCGATTTCCGCTCAAAGCCGATCCGAATGGAGTGTTCAAGACAGAAGCGGGCGGCACGGCGAATGCCTACGCGATCATCTGGACAACGACGCCTTGGACGATACCGGCGAACCTTGCCATCGCCGCGCACCCGAACGAGGCGTATGTCACGTTCGACTATGAGGGCAATCACTATCTCATTGCGGAGGCGTTGCTTGAGTCGGTTCTGAAAGTTATTGTGCCGAAGGACGTACAGGAGATAAACACGGATTTGTCTGGTCTCGTCTCGGTGACGAATCGCGTTTTGGGGCATGAATTGGAGGGATTGGTTTTCAAGCATCCGCTCTTTGATCGCGAGTCGCCGTTATTGATGGCTCCCTATGTCACGATGGATACCGGCACGGGCTTGGTTCATACGGCTCCGGGTCATGGCAAAGAAGACTTTGATACGGGGCGCAAATACGGGCTGTCCGTGCTGAATCCCGTAGATGAGAAGGGACGCTATACGGCAGAAGCGGGCGAATACGACGGCGTGAAATTCGAAGGCTTACGGGTCACAACATTCGCGGGAGCGAAGAAAAACGAGGACAGTCCGGCGAATGTGGCGTTGGTGGAGGCACTGGGGAAATCGGGACATCTGCTAAGGCATTCCTATATCGAGCATTCGTATCCGCACGGTTGGCGGTGTCATAGCCCACTGATCTTCCGCGCTACCGTACAATGGTTCATGAACATAGACCACGACGGTTTTCGGCAAAAGGCACTGGACGCAATTCAGGATGTAACGTGGTTCCCTAAAGAGAGCATCAACCGGATTCACATGATGGTCGCCAATCGCCCTGATTGGTGTTTATCGCGCCAACGCTCGTGGGGCGTCGGCATCCCGGCGTTCTATTGCGACAGTTGCGGCGAATATATCCTGACCCAAGAGGCAGTTGCCAAAGTCGCCGCCATGACCCGCGCCGAGGGTTCCGACGCATGGTACGCCAAAACCCCTGCCGAAATCTTGGGCGCAGATTATGTCTGCCCGCACTGTTTGGGCGGCGCGGCGGGCTTGCGGAAAGAGACGGACGTTCTGGATGTGTGGTTCGACAGCGGCGCGACCCATCGGGCTGTGCTGGAAGACACCGAGACATGGCCTGAATTGACGCGCCCGGCAGACGTGTATCTCGAAGGCGGCGATCAGCATCGCGGGTGGTTCAATTCATCTCTGATGTTGTCTCTCGCGACAACAGGCAAGCCGCCGTATAAGTCGGTTGTCACCAACGGCTGGACTCTCGACGAAAACGGCGAAGCGTTCAGCAAAAGCAAAGGCAACGGCGTCAATCCGCTGACGGTTATCGAACAGTCGGGGGCGGACGTGCTGCGCTGCTGGGTCACGTCGCAGAACTTCATGGAGGATACGCGCTGCGGCGACAATTTGCTCAAGCAAGTGGGAGAGAACTACCGGAGGCTCCGCAATACCTTCCGGTTCCTTGTCAATAATCTTTACGACTTCGACCCGTCCGCTGATTCTATTCCTGTCGCGGAGATGGAAGAGATAGACCGCTGGGTTCTCGCGAAACTGAATCAACTGGTGCAGACCGCAACCGAATCGTATGAGGTCTATGAGTATCATCGTGTGTTTCATGCCGCCTTGCAGTTCTGCACGACGGAACTTTCCGCGTTCTATCTTGACGTATTGAAAGACCGATTATACGCTTCCGGCAAGACGTGGAAAGTACGGCGTTCCGCACAAACTGCCATGCACGAGATTGCGGAGACGATGGCACGACTACTGGCTCCGATCTTGGTGCATACGTGCGAAGAGGTTTGGGACTATCTGAAGGTTCCGAACAAAGCGGAAAGCGTCCATCTTGCCGAGTTCCCGACGGTAGGCAATATCGATATGGAACTGCTGTCAAAATGGGAGATGCTCTTAAGATGGCGTGATGAAGTTAATTTAGCACTTGAGAGAGCAAGACAGGATGGCAGAATAGGCAAGCCGATGGAGGCAAAGATTACACTGAACTTGATGCCTCCATCCTACGATAACCTTGCGCCATATATCAAAATTCTGCCGTCGATATTTTTAGTATCGCAAGTTGAGATAACTAAAGATACTGGTGGAGATGTTTACAATATCGGCGCGTCACTGGCAGAAGGCGTCAAATGTGCGCGGTGCTGGCTTATCAAAACCGATGTTGGAGTCAATACAGATCATTCCGAACTCTGCGGGCGGTGCGCCGAAGCCGTTTCCGCATCAGGCAAGTAGAGGCGTAGTGAAGCAAGGATTAGGGGACAGCATTGACAAGGAGAATCGTGTCACGCTGTCCCCCAAAGGAAGGAAGGGTAAACCCATGTCAACGGCTGTTCTTGAGAAATCTCAGGTCTCTCCCGCCGATTCCACTTCGCGCAATGGCGCGTCTGGGAGGGGGAACGTCCCGGAGTCCGCCCGCATTCCCATCACGCGGACGATGGCGCGACTGCTTGCCGACAACGGCTTAATTGAAGAGAGATACGAACTTATCGACGGAGAGATCATCAGCAAAATGGGAGCAAAACCGCCGCATTCTTTTACAATTCGATTGATATTCCGCTGGCTTCTATCGTTATTCGGCGTGGACTTCGTGCAGTCGCAGCTGCCGATTGATCCCGATGTCCCCGACGCAGAGATACAAGACCCTGTGCCGGACATTATCGCCCTTAATGTGTCGTGGGAGACAATGCCGGATCGCAACCCGACTTCGCACGAGATCGCCCTCGCTGTGGAAGTGGCGTCTTCCTCACTGGAGTCGGACAAAACCAAAAAAGCCCGACTCTATGCCCGCGCCGGAATAGTTGAGTATTGGATTGCGGACACCGAAAGCCGGACGCTGATTGTCTATCGCAAGCCGCTGAACGGGACATATCAGAGCGTGACGACCTACACGGCAGAAGAGACTGTCTCCTGCCTTGCTGCCCCGGACGCCTCCGTTCTCGTGGATGCGTTGATCGCGCCGACACCTTCCAATACCCTCGTGTCGTAGCGGCTGGAACCCCTCGCCCCAGTGAGGAACGAACAAAAAGGGGAAAAGAATCGGGGATAAGGGGCGAACCCGCCGTCTGCGATTTGAGGTACAATCGAAGTATCACGCAGTGCCGCCGCGCATGAGGTCAGTTCGTTATGTCATCTCTTCTTGCTGAAATCACTCCCGATACGCCGCCCGTTTCGTCACACCTTGATAACGCCGAACCGGAATACGATCTGCTGTCTGCGCCGGAACGAGTCCCGATTACACGCAAAATGGCGTGTTTCCTCGCCGACAACGGGTTTCTGCCGGGGCGATACACTCTGCATGAGGGTACGCTGTATACCGACTCGCGCCATATCGAACGCATTTCTATCACGCGCAAAATGGCGTATGACCTGATGGACACTAACCTCATTGCGGGCAGGTGGGAACTGATTGAAGGAGTGATACTGTCGAAGATGGGACAAAAGAGACCACACGCCAATACCCTGATCCGTATCTCTAATTGGCTGGAAGATATTTGCGGCAATAAGTACGTTCAGAGCCAACTCCCGATAGACATCACGCTGGCAGACGACGAGACAACCGAACCCGAACCCGATGTCGCTGTGTCTATCCAGAGGATTCAGGATTACGAAGACGGTCATCCTATCCCAGAACACTTGCTCCTTGTCGTGGAAGTGGCTGATACGACTTTGAGAACAGACAAAGTCACCAAGGCGAAACTGTATGCGCGTGCCGGAATTGTCGAATACTGGATAGCCGATACCAACTCCCGAACAATTACCGTTCATCGCGAACCGCAGAATGGAAAGTATCAGAGCGTTACGAATTTTGCCGCCGAAGAAGAGATTTCCTGCCTTGCGAAGCCCAACGAGTTCAAGAAAGTGGATGAATTGATCGCCCCGATGATGACCGAAATGCCGCAGAATACCGAACAATGACGAACCAAGAGACACTCACACGAAACCCGAATACTGACGCGCCGATCCGCGCACTCCGCCCAATTTCCTTTTATCTTATTGTGCTGATGGTTCTGGTTGCTGATCAACTCAGCAAGACATGGATACAGAAACAGATGGCGTTCGGGCAGTCGCGCCCGCTTCTCGGTGACGCCTTTCGCCTGACCTTGACGCAGAACACGGGAGGGGCGTGGGGCTTGCTGCCGCAGAGCAACCATTGGTTCATTGTGTTTGCGTGCGGGGCTGTGATCGCGCTGTTAGTGGCGTATCACCGAATGCCAAAAGTAGAACTGTTTGTCGGTTCGGCGTTCGCGCTGGCGTTGGGCGGCGCACTTGGCAATGTCACAGACCGAATTCGACACGGCTACGTCGTGGATTTTCTGCACGCGAAGTTTATCAATTTTCCAGTATTCAATCTTGCCGATACCGCCATTACTTTCGGCATCATTTTTTTGCTGATCCATCTTATTATCACGTCCCGCGAAGAAGCTGCCGAAGCCAAACGCGCCCAACACGACCCGCCCACCGCCGGAGTAGTTTAGCCCATGTACCCGACCCTTTTTCATATCGGCAACCTTCCCGTGCGCTCTTACGGAACCATGGTGATCATCGGCTTTTTGCTGGCGTTGTGGCGTACAATGAAGGTCTGCGAACGGCGTATGAAAACCGAGCCGGAGGGTTCTCCTCGCCGTATTCCTCCCGAAAATCTTTTCGATTTGGGCTTGCTGTGTCTGCTGTTCGGCTTGCTTGGGGCGCGGCTGTTGTATGTGCTGCTCGACTGGGAAACCTTCGTCAAAAATCCGCTGAGTTTCCTGCAATTGTGGGAGGGCGGCTTGTCGCTGCACGGGAGTTTGATCGGCGGCATTCTGGTTTTGATCGTCTATAGCCGCAAGAAAAAGTTGTCGCTGTCTGTCGTTGGAGACTTGGCGGCTCCGACGTTCTTTCTGGCGTATGCGTTTGGGCGTGTGGGGTGTTTCCTCAATGGGTGTTGTTATGGCGGGGCGTGTTCGCTGCCGTGGGCAGCCGTTTTCCCCGATGAAAACCATCCCGGACAATTGACGCCGCCAAGCCATCCCATTCAGATTTATGCGACGGTTATTACTTTGCTCATCTTTGCATTTCTTGTTCGGCAGGAATCGCGCCCGCATCGGGACGGCGAGTTGTTTTGGGGCGGCATCGCGTTGTATGGAATCTATCGGTTCCTCATCGAGTTTCTGCGTGTCGGCGCGACCTCCACCGTCCTCATACCAAGCCTGAACCTGACGGAAACGCATCTCATTAGTCTGGTGATGATCGCGGCGGGCGGCATCGGTCTTGCTCGATTGCGCCGCCGCGATAGGACACCGAAAGTCGCCGCCGCAGAACGCTAAATCCTCGCCGTGTGCCGCAGAATTGCCCAGTTGGCAGGGGCATTGTCCCGACGACGACAAGCGTCTTCAGCGAAGGCGACCTCCTCTCTCCAATGCAAGCCGTTCTCCCTCTGCCAACGCTGCCAGACAATCCGCCCCAACTGAACGGGCGAGGCGGTCTGCGAGGACAAACGCGACAGAAAAGAGGGGGGTTTTACCGTCACTTTGTCGCCGACGCGCCGTTCTCGCTCAATCTCAATGAGACAGCGCAATCCTGTCCACTCCTGCGGAATGTCGAACCCATCGGGGTCGGTCTCTTCCAGAAACAGACACCGCCCTCACCGGATTTCTGTGCGCCCGTGTCCCCCATCGCGTGGTGTGGAGGCAGCCAAGGGGCAGCAAACGAAACAACAGACACGGGCAACACCTCCGAACGCCAAGAATTCCGCTCTTCGGAGAAGACCTGACCATTTCCTACCTCAATTTTAATGCTCTTGCCCTGTTGTCTCATATTCGCTTTATGCCGCGTGATCAAGGACAAGCGGTTCTATGGCAACCGGCAGTTCTACAGGCAGTTCGGGTTCTGCGTGTTCTGTTGACGCATCCGTTCGCAGGTTTTGCGAGAGAATGAGGCGAGCCTCGTCAGGGGATTTGTCCTGCCAGAACCTGCATTCGTCCACACAGTTCGCGTTGTCTGTTTGCTGTGCCAATGCTGTCAGAATTTGAGATAATCCATTCTCCGTATGAAGTGCCGTTTGAACTGCGTCATGAACTGCCGGGTGAGCATAAGCCTCACCGAGTGGCTTGAGATCGCGGGCGTCTTCGTCGGCTTGTTCGCCCTCGGCAGGACGAAACGCCGTCGCAATCTGCTCGGAACTGTGCGCGGTATAGCCCAAGCGTGCCGAAACCACTTGAAGCGATGCCAGCAACACATCGGGCGCAGTGTTATTGGGGTTCCAACGGTGCAAGCGATCCAACGTGACGGCTCCCATTGCCAGCGTTTCGCCGGCTGAAGCGGCTTGCCTGACCATGTCGCCATCGCCCTCATGGAGTAAGAACCAGCGCAAAATCAGGGCGCGAGTGCGAACAACAGGATCATCTTCAGGAACGGCGTCGAGGTATTCACGGATCGGCGCAGTATCGGCATCCATCAGTGAAGGCAGAACAGAATGACCCTTGCCCGCGAGTGCCATATCCAGCCAATTCTTGATCGTCCACTCACTTTCGGCGTGTTTCGTCAATGTGGCAAGCGTCTGTTCCCGGTGATTTTCGGGTAGGTTTTGGACAAACTCATCGGCGTCTTCGGCTTCGATTTTGCCGTGCGTGGCAAGAACCGCCGCCGATGCCGCCGACAGCATTTTGAGTTTTGTTTCCTGCTCGAAACCTTTTTTAACGGCTTGCGGCGAGGTCAAAATGCGATTCAGTGTTTGGGTGGTCTGGTCTTCAATTATTGGGAGGCGAGCGAGGGCATTTGCGGCAGACAGCGACCCGTCTTTGAGCAGCATTTGGAGCCAGTGCCTCTCATAACGGTCTCCGCCGTGATGAGAAAGAGCCTGTATCGCTTCGGCGCGAGTTTCGGCGTGCATCTTGTCCTCTTGGACAATGGCGAGCAAAGTCTCCTCCGCACGACGAGGCAGAAATGGGAGCAGCAGTTCGGCGGCGACAAGACGGATTTTTGCTTGCGGCGACGCGAGCAGTTCCGTGAGTTTGTCGAGTTCGGGGCGTTTTTGAGCTGAAAGAACCGCCTGAGCGTGCCGTTTCACTGCCGGTTCAAGCAGGCGATTCGGATTATCGCCGACGTGGTTAAGCCAACTTGCGGCACTGCGGCGCGGAAGTTTCGGCGGTTTATAGACAAAGTCACTGCCGATTTTATGCTTGAATTGTGTTTTCTTCTTCGCACTTGGGGGGTGCGTTGTACTCTGTTCGCGATTTTTGCGGCGCAGAGACGCCCAATTCTCAAAAAGTGATGCCATTTTCTTTCTCCCTGCCCATAAAAGCCACAAAAGGAGCAATAAAAGAAGCCAAAGCCAGTTTCGACTTGGCATTTTGCTGGAAATTTGTTCAGTGGAGGCGTTTTGTCTGCCATAAGCGGACGGTGTTCGGGTATAGCCCGTGTTTTCGGTTTGTGCGAGCGGCTTTTCCGAAGATGGCTCGGTTTTCCGCGTAATGGCGTCCGGTCTTTGAGCGGGTTCAGGTTCGCTTGGCGTATCGGAACGCGCTTCTGCGTATGTCCCTCTCTCTGAAAACTCCTCTGAGTTTGACGCATTGGGTTTTTGTGCAAAACCATAATCGAGCAGGATACAGGTTTCGGCTTGCCAATCGGGGCTGTTGAGTACCACCGTAATAATACGTCTGCCGCTGCGGGTCGCCGAGCCGACAAAGCAATAGCCCGCTTCCGGCGTCCAGCCTGTTTTGACGCCCTCCATTCCGCGATAATTGCCCAGAAGCGTGTTGGTGTTGGCAAGCGTTTGGGCAGGTTGATTCGGGCGAGGAAACAATGCGGACGGTTGAGCAACGGCGGCGGCAAACTGCGGGTTTTGCATCGCAGCGCGTGCCAAATTCGCGAGGTCACGCGCTGTGGAAATGTGCTGCGGGTTTTGCAAGCCGTGCGGATTTCGGAACCGGGTTTGCGGGGCGTTGAGATTTCGGGCTTCGGCATTCATGCGCTCGACGAACGCAGGAACGGAGCCGTCCAAAAACTCGGCGGCGGCTGTGCTGGCATCGTTGGCGCTAGTGAGCAGAACGGCATGGAGCAAATCCTGCGCCCTGACCGTCTGCCCTGCTTTTAATCCCACGCCGCTGCCGGGCGTTTTGGCGGCATTCGACGAGATCGGAACCGGGTCGTCGGGATTAGGATGTTTTGCCAAAAGCAAGCCGGTCACAATTTTGGTAGTGCTGGCGGGCGGAAGCGGCGTGTCAGCGTTTTTGGTATAAAGCACGGTTCCGGTTTGTGCATCAATGGCGATGGCAGACACGGCGCGAATCGCGGGCGTTTTGGGTTTCTGAGCAAACGCAGGAGCAGCGAGGCAGACAAGGGCAATAATCCATAGCCCGCCCGCTAAGAGTAAAGGGAGTTTATGAGATTGTCCGCGATAATCGTGCATGAAAAATGCGCCTTGCCTCCCTGCAATTATCGGGAGGTTGGGCGCAAGATTAGAGACAAATTATTGCTTGATCGACAGAATTTATCGTGCAGAAGTCAAAATTTATCGTGCAGAAATCAAAATTGACCTTGTCGCGAGTAATCCGATGTTTTCGGCGACGGAAGCGACTTTCGGTGAGCATTTTGGGAACCAGTTCTCTCTCGGTCATGGCGTCACAGGCAAGACGCAGGGTGTTGGCAAAGAACCAAGCAGCAACCAGCAAGGGGGGGGTGAGTACTGCCACGGTGGTCATGGGGGCTTGGGCGTCGTCCTGAAAGCCTTTTCAGGTGGAGAAAGGTATTGAAGGTGCGCGATGTGGGCGGCGGCAAACTCTATGAATAAGTAAATGTGACAACCCCCCAGTGATAAATCACGGGGCTTCTATGGTCTTGCACCAATGGGTTGTCGTCCCAACCCAATTTGCTCTGGTTTCGACCTTCCAAGAGCAAATCGCGCTTCTCTCGGCACGGGTTAAAGAACTCGAAGACCGCCTTGAATTAAGCCAGCACACACAGCCCGCGACCCACCCGCCGTGTCGCGCCCTGCCGCCTTTCCCCGTTCTCGCCAACGACAACAAAAACACCCTTGCCCCGCTTTGGACTTTTTCGGTATAATCTGCCTATCATCCAGCAAGGAGAATCACATCATGCCCGCCGCAACCCTTGAATCGCTCGAACAGCGTCTCACCGCTATCGAACAAAAGATCGCCCAAATAGAGCAAGAACACCAACCCGAATCTGCGCCGAAAAAGAAACACAGTTTCCGAGATCGTGCACTCGCTTATATGGCAGAAGGTCCGCATCTCTCGCCCGAAACCGCTGAACAACTTCGCAAAGACATTTACGAAGCCAGAGAGGAACACCTTGGTTAAAATCTATCTGCTTGATTCCGACACCTATTCGTTTCTGTCGCAAAGTCACCCGCAAGTGATCGCTCATATTGCCGCCCTTTCCGACGAGGAAGAAGGCTATATCTGCTTTGCTACTGTTGGAGAATGGGAATATGGCTATCACAACGCCAAAAGCGCGAAGGCGAAAGCGGAAATCCGCGAATCGGGAAACCGAGCATTCGACATTCTCAATGGCGTTATTCAATCATCTCAAGACATCAACACGATCTATGGGCAGATTCGCTCCGAACTCAAGAACGCCGGAA
>Ga0163154_10003306_pt1 | contig 22478 bp, 21 predicted proteins | sample OliLakLV19MP9P1_FD_148649 | JGI IMG/M metagenome (GOLD analysis project Ga0163154, IMG submission 148649) | Freshwater microbial mat bacterial communities from Lake Vanda, McMurdo Dry Valleys, Antarctica - Oligotrophic Lake LV.19.MP9.P1 | ecosystem: Environmental > Aquatic > Freshwater > Lake >... | reverse complement strand
CTCAGCCGTAAATCGCCGATGTTCGCCTTTGCTCATAAACTTCGCTCCGTCTGCAGAAGGCCCGCAGCAGCTCGAAGTCTCTCATTTCCGCGTTAGCATTCTGTCCGGAAGTCGCTGAAGCTACACAGCCTACACTCTAGCCATGCTCGGCGAGATCGCTAGACGCCGGAAGGCGACTGTAGACTACCAGCGAATTTGGAACACCCAGGCGGCCGACGAGATGCTTTCACAAGCGCTCGCCACCATCGCCACGGCGGTAAACGAAAGCATCATCCGACCTCCGCAGGGCATCTCTAATATTTCCGAATGGTGCAAGAGAGAGGGCTGCTGGACGAGGCTGGTTGAGCAGGCCGAAGATATTGCCAAGCTTCTGCCTGAAGAATTGTGGGCTGTGTTCAGCTCGGTCGAAGACAACAAGCACGAGACAAAGAGTGCCCGGCAGACTCAGAAAATCGACAACGGTATTGAGGCGCAACGTCAGGTCATCGCTATCGCACCTGCTACTTGGCATGGATTGTGCGCGCAAATGAGCGCGAAACGACTGCTGACACCAAAGGAAATCGGCATCATGCAAGTTGCGGCTCAGATCCCAAACAAAATTCCCACCGAAGGCCAGTCTCGCATCCTGCTCGAAATCTTGAGGAGAAGCCAGGTCGAGGGATTCACAGTCCCTGAGATTGGGCCTAGCGGAATGACTCTTGAGGAAGGGTAGCAGTGTGAGATCGCATCGTGCTCGAAACCGATTTTATCTGCCCTCTGGGGAAAGGCATTCGTGCTTCTGAATGGCCCGAAAAACGGACACAGTGCGGACACGAACGAAAACCCCGCTGGCGAGAGCCAAGCGGGGTTTCGTGTAACTGATTGACATTATTTCGGAATTTTGGTTACGGGGGCAGGATTTGAACTGATGACCTTCAGGTTCTGAGCCTGACGAGCTACCGGGCTGCTCCACCCCGCGCCAAAATGCTTCCGCATCAACTGCGGTTGCAGTCGTATAGAGGTCACTTGTCTCAGCGTCAATCAATTAACTTACGAGCTGTAACTCGATTAGATTCTGACTTCGAATCGCTCTTTCGACGGCGAATTCAAGACCCCTGTATAGAGCCTGAAAGCCGCCGATCAAGGTCGCGACGGCCGCAGGGTATAGGGTTTTTCACTTGTCGTTGCTGCGGACAGCGAGAGTCGGCTGAGCATAAGGCAGCCGCATCCGGACTTCACGATTCGAATACCACGGCACGGGACACGATCCGGGAACCAACATCCAACTAGCGCGCATGTTCACCGTTGGTCTTTACTGGCCGGCTAGGGGCGCGCGCAAAGTTACTGCAGGATGTGCTCACAACGCTCGAGCTTGGTCGAAACGACTATTGACGGCGCGACCAGTTAAGTGCCAAATCCTCGATCATGTCCTCCTGTCCGCCTACGGTTTTCAATCGCCCCATTTCCAGCAACAGCTCGTGTGAGGGCACACCGTACTTCGCCTGTGCACGCTTCGCGAACAGCAGGAAGCTGCTATAGACGCCCGCGTAGCCAAGCACAAGGCTGTCACGATCGATACGGATCGGGTCATCCATCATCGGCACGACACGATCTTCCGCAACGTCCATGAGCTTGAACACATCGACGCAAGTTTGAATTCCCATGCGATCGCAGACCACGTTGAAAACCTCAAGCGGCGTGTTGCCTGCACCGGCACCCAGACCCGCCACCGAACCATCGATGCGCGAAGCGCCCGCAGCTACGGCAGCCAATGAATTGGCGATGCCCATGCCGAGGTTGTGATGACCGTGAAAGCCAATCTCCGTTGTCCGACTAAGCCCCGCGCGCAACGCACCGATTCGGGCCGTGACATCCGACGGAAGCATGTAGCCTGCCGAATCGGTGCAGTAAAGGCAATTCGCGCCGTAAGATTCCATCAACTTTGCCTGATTAAGCAACTGCTCGGGCGTCACCATGTGCGCCATCATCAGGAACCCAACGGTGTCGAGGCCGAGCTTGGCCGACAGGCCAATGTGTTGCTCTGAGAGATCGGCCTCCGTGCAATGGGTCGCCACGCGCAGCGTACGCACGCCACAATCGTGTGCCATCCGTAGCTGTTCGACCGTGCCGATGCCGGGCAGCAACAGCGCCGAAACGGCGGCGTGTTTCATCCGCGGCACCACGGCGCGCAAGTAAGCCTCATCTGAATGCGCGGCGAAACCGTAGTTCACCGATTCACCGCCGAGCCCGTCACCGTGCGTCACCTCAATCAGCGGCACGCCGGCGCCGTCGAGCCCCTCCGCCACATGGATCATCTGCTCGATCGAGATCTGGTGACGCTTGGGGTGCATACCATCGCGCAGGCTCATGTCATGCAGCGTCAGAGGTTTGCCTGTCATCGGTGCGCTCCATGGATATCGCCCGTGCTGGTCGGCGTGAACCGGCCCGCGATGATTTCGGCTGCGATCATCTCCGCCGTTCGCAAGGCAGCAGCGGTCATGATGTCGAGGTTGCCGGAAAACTTCGGCAGGTAGTCACCGAGGCCTTCGACTTCCAAATAGACCGATACTCGCTTGCCGTCAAACACAGGTCCGGTCGCCAAGCGATATCCGGGCACGTACTTCTGAACCTCCAGCAACATAGTGTGCACCGACGCGGTAATTGCGTCCTGATCCGGTGCGCTCTGCGTAAGGCAGTGCACAGTGTCTCGCATGACCAACGGGGGCTCCGCTGGGTTCAAGATGATTATGGCCTTCCCGCGAGCCGCGCCACCAACAGTTTCGATGCCGCGCGCGGTCGTGCGCGTGAATTCGTCGATGTTCTTGCGTGTGCCGGGGCCGGCCGACCGCGATGCCACAGTCGCGACGATCTCGGCATAGGCCACCGGCTGCACTCGCGACACGGCGGCGACCATCGGGATAGTGGCTTGGCCGCCGCAGGTAACCATATTGACGTTCATCTCATTGCGAACCGTGTGAGCGGCGAGGTTGACGGACGGTACGCAGAAAGGGCCGATTGCGGCCGGCGTCAGATCGATCATGACGACCCCCAGCGCTTGCAGCTTGCGCGCGTTCTCCAGATGCACGTAGGCACTCGTCGCATCGAATGCGATCTGAATGCTGTCCTCCTGCACATGGGGCAATAGGCCATCGACGCCGTCAGCGGAAGTCTTAAGTCCAAGCTCACGGGCGCGCGTCAGACCCTCCGACGCCCTGTCGATGCCCACCATCCATACCGGACGAATCCGTTGACTACGCAGCGCCTTGTAGAGCAGGTCCGTACCGATGTTGCCGGAGCCGACGAGCGCTGCATTGAGTCTCTCGATCATATGATCTGCGCTCCCATGGCCGGTCCAAACACCGCCTCGAATTCGGCACGGACGGCCGCGGAGTGCAGATCCAGAACACCTTCGTTGCCGGACACCCAAGCCAGTCTCTGGCCGAGCTTGCTGATCTTCCAATTCCCATCGACGCGTGTGTAGGTGTTCTCGTACCAGCCATGCTGCACGTTCTCGCAGCCGCCGCGTTCGGTGAGACGGAAATGCTTGGCTTCCATATACAGGACGCCGTCCGCGTAGTCGCCTCGCACGTGCACGAGATGATTGGTGTACTGATGCAAGCACTTGACTGAATCGAGAGCCGCCTTTGCGAAGGCCGTCCAGCGATCAGCGTCCACCCGCACCGGCGGTAGACCAACTAGGTCACGGAAGTCGACGTCGATGCGATCCGTAAAGCACCGGCGGTACGCGACCCAATCGTGACGGTCCAGTGCCTGTCCAAACTGCAGCATCAGCTGTTCAACAGCCAACTTGTCCCAAAGCAGTTGCACCTTGCGCGCATCATCCATGGTGGATCTCCACACGACCGAGGTTTCTTGTATTCAGATAGCGCGCCAATGCACCTTCAATCGGAGGGGGCTCGCCGAACCAGCGGCGTTGCGCACTGAGGTCCGCCACGTAGCGCCCTCGCAGCATGTACTCGAACATTCGCTTGAAGTCCGCTTGCCACGGATCGCGAATTGCGAGCACCGTCAGCATTGGACTGGCGAGCACCCACGGCATGGCACGTACGCGAACGTCACGTCCTAGCAGACGTCCGATCTGAAGTGCTATCTCACGTGCTGACACCGGGCGATCACAGCCCACGTCGATACGGCGTGGCGCTTGCTCCGACAGGCCTATCGCCTCCACTAGAAAGCATGCGAGGTCATCTGTGTGTACGTAGCTCCAGGCCACCGACGGATCACCCAGAGCGTCCAGCCTGCCGCGCCGCAGACCATCGATCCAGAAGTCCTTGGACTGGTCAATGAAGGCACCAGGCCGCAGCGCGCACCAGTCGAGACCGCTGCGTTCCAAACGCTGCTCGACAAGCCACTTGTCATGGAAATGGGGCACTTCAGGCGCTCGATCGCAGGTCAATACGCTCGTGAACACGAAGCGACGCACACCGGCGACGCGCGCTGCGTCGATCAAGTGGAATTGGCCGTCGCGGTCTATGGACGCTCCGCGGTCCGATTTTCGGCGGTTCGAATAGCCGATAGCCGTGGTGACGATGGCGTCGACCCCCTCACAGGCGGTACGCAGTGAATCTCGATCCAGAAGGTCTGCTCGCACCGTATCGACCGGCGGCAAGGCTGGCGGAAGCGAGGAGCCCGCGCGCAGCAGAGCACGCACCGTGTAGCCCTTGTCCACTGCTGCACGGATGACTTTGCGGCCCAAGTGTCCTGTGCCGCCCACGACCAGAATCGTGCGCGCCTTGGCAGACTGGCTGATCACGTGAAGCGTACCTCCAGTGAGCCAAGCTGACCGAGAGCGACATGAATGACATCTCCGGCTGACACGGGCTCTAACGGAACCAACGAGCCAGAGAGCACAATCTCTCCTGGAAGCAGCGCTATGTCATAAGCCGAAAGTGTGTTGGCTAACCAGGCGACGCTGCTCAGCGGGGACCCGAGCGCTTCTCTCCCGACGCCTCGGCCCACGACGTCGCCGTTGCGCCGCATGACACAACCGACAGCTGCCAGATCGAGGCCGTTCGGGCTTATCGGAGCGCCTAGAACAAAAAGGCCGCAGGAGGCGTTATCCGCGACGGTGTCTACGATTTGAATGCGCCAGTCGCGAATGCGTGAATCGACGATTTCAACACATGGCATTGCTGAGTCGATGGCACCTGCCACGTCCTGCGCGGACACTCCGGGACCGCGCAGCTCACGCGCAAGCCGAAAGGCGATTTCACCCTCCGCGCGCGGTTGGATCAGTCGATCGGACACTCGCACCGAGCCACCCACGGCCACCAACATCGCATCGGTGAGAAAACCGAAATCCGGCTGGTACACACCCAGCATGGCCTGCACCGACATGGACGTCACACCGATCTTCTTTCCGAGCAGCCGCTCTCCACGCGACAAACGCCGCTCGAGCAGGCGGCGGGAAATGGCGTAGGCATCGTCGACGGTCAGATCTGGGTAGCGGTCCGTAAGCGGCTCGATGACGCGGCGTGAGAGCAGCGCCAGATCGAGTTCGTCTGCGATCGCGAACTGCAGGCGGGTGTCAGCGAGAATCATCGCAGCAGGTAGCCGCCGTCGACTACCATCGACGAGCCGGTCTGAAATGAGGCACGGTCTGAACACAGCCACGCCGCCGCCTCTCCGAGTTCTTCCGGACGCCCGAAACGCCCGATGGGTTCAGCGGCCAGCAGCGGCTCCCTCAGAGAGGGGTGCGCAGCCATCATCTTTGTCATCATTGGTGTTTCGACCAGCCCTGGCAACAGCGCATTGACCCGCAGCCCTTGCGTTGCGTAGTCGAGGGCAGCCGCCTTGGAAAGTCCGACCACGCCATACTTGGAAGCGAGGTAGGCACACATGTTGTACTGCGCTACTTCGGCAAGCGCCGAACTCACGTTGACGATAGACCCACCACCTCGCTTCAGAATCTCCGGAATCTGGAAGCGCATACAGTTCCAAACACCCTTTAGGTTCACAGCGATTACGTGGTCGAAATTTTCTTCAGGGTATTCTGCTGCAGGCGCCAGCACTCCTTCCGTGCCGGCATTGTTGACGGCACAATCTAGGCTGCCGAACTGCTTCAAAGTCTCACGCACCAGATTGCCGCAGTCGGCGGTGACGCTAACATCAGCCACGACACAAACGGAATCGGCCCCGAGCGCAGCAACCCCACGCTGTGTGCTTTCCAATGACTCCAAGTGACGGCCAGCCAGCACCAGTCGCGCGCCCTCACGTGCGAAAACCCTCGCGACACCGGCGCCAATACCTTGCCCGGCCCCAGTAACGATGGCGACTTTGTTCTCAAGCAATCTGGTCATTGCGATTCCCCGATATGTTGCGCGAAGTATCAAGTCCCGCAGCGGCGCTAGCACCCTATCTTTGGGCAGGACCGTCACTTACGACAACTGTATAGCGTCAAGACTGGCACCGTCGCCCGCTCGCGCGTTTGGAGATGATCATGTCGGGGTTCCGCGTATTGGCAACTGGCCTGTTGTTCCCAGAGGGGCCCGTCGTGCTACCGGACGGAAGTTTGCTAGTTGTCGAGATAGCACGCGGCACGCTCACGCGAGTGTTTCCGGACGGAACCGTCGACGTGGCGGCCGAGCTCGGTGGTGGTCCGAACGGAGCGGCGGTCGGGCCGGACGGTTGGATCTACGTTTGCAACAACGGTGGCTTCACGTGGCATCGCGAGGGAGGTCTGTTGGTGCCGGGCGAAACACCGCCGGACTACAGCGGCGGCAGCATCCAGCGAGTCGATCTAAGGACCGGTGCAGTGGAAACTGTGTTGACCCACTGCGGCAATCATCGACTTAATGGCCCCAATGACATCGCCTTCGACGCCACCGGCGGATACTGGTTCTCTGACAACGGCAAGCGTCGTGAACGTGATATGGATCGGGGCGGCATCTACTACGCACGACCGGACACGGGCGAGGTGCGCGAATGGTTCTTCCCGTTCGAACATCCGAACGGAGTCGGATTGTCGCCCAATGACGGCACGCTCTACTTCAACGAAACCGTCACCGGCCGCTGCTTCCGCGCGTCGCTCTCTGCGCCGGGCACGCCGGCACGGGTGTTCAACGCATTTGATCCAAGCGCCTGCCTCTACGGCGCGCCCGGCGTCCAACTGTTCGACTCGCTCGCTGTCGAGGCAAATGGGAACATCTGTATCGCCACCGTCATCAACGGAGGCATTACCGTCGTGGCACCCAACGGGGAATTCGTCGAACATGTGCCACTGCCAGATCCGTTCGTGACCAACCTGTGCTTTGGCGGTCCCGATTTGAAGACCGCCTTCGTCACGCTATCAGGAACCGGGCAACTAATAGCAGTGCCTTGGCCGCGCCCCGGCGCGCCTAGCCACTTCGTGGATCGCGTCCGCATGTAGCCTGACCACTCAGGAGATCAGGCCGAGCTGTCGCGCGCGGTGAATCGCTTCAGAGCGGCGACGCGCACCAAGCTTGGCGAAAATCTGCTGCATGTACCATTTAACGGTACCCACGGTCAGGCCGAGTTCATCGCCGATCTGGCTATTCATCTGGCCACGCGCGACGAGCGTCAGCACCTCCAATTCTCGTGGACCCAAAGCCTCAGCTATAGAAACCATCTGTGGAAACGAGGAACTGGTTGGCGGCCGCCGGGCACCGGGAAAGTGCTCCAGCAGGTGCCGGCGGTACTGCCCCACAACCGCATTATCGTGCGACTCGACGTCATGACCTGCCGACAGCAATTCGCGGATTGGCTCGCCGGCGTCCACAAAGGAACGCACGAACTCACCTTGACGGCCAACCACGAGACAGGCTCGCAATTGGCGTACTGCACGACGCGTGTCGCCGCGCCGCAGATGAGCGAGCGACAAAAGAACGCCGCAGCGGATGAGGCTGCGACGCGCCTGGCGAAGTTCCGCGAACTTGATCCATTTTTCGAGCACGTTGATTGCGTCGGCAACGCGGTCCTGCGACAGCGCCACCCGGCACCATGTAATAGCCTGCAGCTCGACGATCGTGGTCACTCCGCGCACTGGCTTGAAGCGCTCGCCATCCCCGACCAAATCGGCCGCACGGGCTACACGATAGGCTTGGCGTGACTCGCCCGAGAGCAGCAGCAGCCGCACTTGCTCTGCGATAAGGTGGGCGCGCAATCGCTCAAAGCGTTTAGCGCCCGCCAGATTCAGGCCGCGGCTGATAGTTTCCAATGCCGCCCGCGGATCATCGCGCTCCTGTATGAACTGCAATCGAGCTCGCGTCACATACCCCGCGACCAGCTGGTCTATAAGGCCCGTTTCACCCGCCAACGCAAGGTATCGCTCAGACAAATCACTCGCTTCCTCTCGCTGATTTTTCTCATAAAGAAGCTCACTGAGGTAGAGCGCCGGCATCGCCGTCGTGGAGCTATCCGCGCCACTGACTTCAATCGCCGTTGCAAGTGCGCCACGGTACAGAGCTTCAGCCGAGGGCAGGTCCCCCGTGTGTACCAAGGTTGAGCCGATGATGGTGTCGTGCCAAACAGTTGCCCAGCGATTTTGGGTATCAACAAACTGCTGCCTGATCTCCGGTGCCAACTCGACGCCCGCACAGTCGTACATTTCCCTTCGCCCGTAAATTACGGACGTGCGTGCGACCGCGAGATCGAAACGCGATTTCTCGCCGGGCAATGCGAGCCATTCCTCTGACAGACGCGTTGCCGTCGGCATGGCGTCTGTCAGCAGCGCGAGCTGCGCTTCGCAACGGATGATCTCGCGATAGACACTCTCCTGATCGAGGCCCAGCACTTCCCAGCGCGCAACCGCGCCAGTATCCGCAAGTTGCACACGCAGGTCCCGCAGCAGCGCTTCAGCATCCGAGAAATGCCACGCCAAAGTCAGCGCGTACGCGCGCTGCAATTGGAGTCGCGGATAGGCACGCGCGATGAGAGGATCGAGTCGGCTCGCGAGCGCGACAAGCGTTCCACCGCGGCCGGTACTGGTCATTTCCGCCGCATGCGAATCAAGAATTCTGGCGGCCAATGCGTGATCCGCAGCCCGCAGCGCGTGTTCGGTGGCTCGCACCGCAAAGCCATGTCGCATATGCCAATGTGCCGCCGCTCGATGCAAGCCGACGGCAGCTCCGGGTTCGCGCGATTCAAGCGTCCGTTGCAAAAACTCTGCGAACATCGCGTGAAATCGATAGTAGGTTCGCGTATCGTCGAGCGGCAAGAGAAACAATCCGTCACGCTCCAGTCGCTGCAGCACCTCTTGGCCGTCAGTTCGGCCTGTCATGTCGTTGCACAGATCGGCGCTCAATACCGTCAACGGGGACGTGCGTAGCAGGAACTCTAGTGTTGGCACATCCAAATTCGCCAGCACCTCCTCGGCCAGCAGATCGCCGATGTCTCGATGATGACCCGAGAACTCGGCGAGAAACGCACTCGCATCGCGGCCCCTGCGGAGGGACAGCGCGGCCAATTGCATGCCCGCAATCCATCCATCTGTCTTCGACCACAGCGCCTCGGCCTGCTCAGACGTCAAACCCGTCTCAACTGCGCCGAGTAAGAACTTCACTGCCTCGTCGCGGCGGAATTGCAGATCGCGGGCGTCGATCTCCGCGAATGCCTTGCGCATCCGCAAACGAGCCAGTGACAACGGCGGGATCTCGCGGCAAGCGATTACTACATGCAAGCGTCTACCGGCGCCGTCGACAATGGAGTTGAGAATCTCCAGTGAAGCCTGACTGGTGCTTCGCAGATCATCGATAACGAGGGTAACGTCATGATCTTGCTGCTCCACTTCCGCCATCAATTGCGCGACGCGCAGCGAACGTGGCATTTCCGCGGCATGCATGAAAAGCTGGTCAATGCGGTTCTCCATCATCGGCATAGCGATGCGCAGCGCCTCAGCAATGAGCGCGAGAAACCGGTCCGGATCCTGGTCGATATCATCGAGTCCGACCCAAGCGACCGAGCGGCCGCGCGCACATGCCAAGTGGTACCACTGGACGAGCAGCGTAGTCTTTCCAAAGCCTGCCGGCGCATGGACCAAAAACAGGGAAACTTCGTGCGATTCGTCGAGCGCGCGGCACAAGCGCTCACGTTCGACCGTCGGCGCGTGCACTCGTGGAGGATGCAGTCGCGTGGCGACCAATGCCCACCAAGGCGGCCGCGACGCTCGCTTGCGCGGTGTGCCGGTGCTTGGCGACGAACCTGGGCTAAACGCCATGCCCAATAGGCTCCGCGTGCGCTGACGAAACAACACCAAGCCGCACGGCCACTTCGTCACCAATGGCGAGTGCCGCCGTCAGACCAGGCGACTCGATCCCATACAGGTTCATCAGGCCCGTCCAGCCATGATCAGCGGGTCCTTGCAGCAGAAAATCTCCAGCCGGTTCACCCGGACCGCTCACCTTCGGTCTAACGCCGGTGTAGCCCGACTCTAGGCGCGATTCGTCGAGCGTAGGGTAGTAACGACGAATCGCAGTGGCGAACGTATGCCGTCGCGTATCGTCGAACACATAGTCGACCTCCTTCTGCCATTCGACATCGGGCCCGAAACGCACAGCACCCGCCAGATCGATCGTCACGTGGATACCGAGCCCTGCTGAACTCGCCACCGGGTAGACGAGATGGCGAAACGGTGCCCGCCCACGGTGGGTGAAATAGTAACCCTTAGCGAGATAGCGCGGCGGGATGGTTTCCGTCGGCAGTCCGAAAGTTGCACGAGCCAATTGCCAGGCCGACAATCCGGCCGCATTCACCACCAAGCGCGCACGGAACTGCAGCTGTTCGCCTTGCTGCACGACTGCCACGCGATGACCATCTGGCGCCAAGTGAATACTCACGACGTCAGCACTGCATGCGAGCAACCCGCCCTCAGCCTCAAAATCGCCGATCAGCGCCTGTATAAATTCATGGCTATCGAAAATTCCGCTTGACGGCGACCATAGAGCCCCAGTGCAACGCACCGCCGGTTCTAGGACTGCGATCTCTGCGGGAGTACGCCAGACCAAGTCATTGACTCCATTGCGACGTGCCGTATCGAGATACTTCTGCAACGTAGCGCACTCCTCGTCGGCAGTGGCAACGATGAGCTTTCCGCATCGGGCATGCGCGACCGAGCGACTCTGGCAATAGGCGTACAGCTGTTGACGTCCGCGCACACAGAGGCGCGCTTTCAGTGAGCCGGGTGCATAGTAGATACCAGCGTGGATGACTTCTGAATTACGGCTGCTGGTCTGCGAGCCTGGCTTCGATTCACGCTCCAGCACAACGGTTTCAAGCCCGGCGAGCGCCATACGACGGGCGATTGCCAACCCCACTGCACCGGCACCGATCACGAGGCAGTCAACGTGTTCCACGCGACGCTCGCCTAGCAGGCCATTGAAAAAGGCTGATGATTGATTGATTTCATGCACTCAGGAACAGCGTGGCGGCGTGATGAGCATGTCATGTCGTTGCCCGCTCGCCGCGTTTGCTGCGGCTCGGCTAGATGTAACGCTTCAGATCGGCTCATGGGTGCTCTCTGGGACAGGCTATTGGGTTGTCGTACACAGGCGGCTGATGCGCAGCAGATTGTAGGCCGCAGCAGTGAGCCACATCAGCTGCGCGTTGCGCGCGACGCCGTGCAGGCGGGTCTTGCGCAAGCCACCGACGCTCTTGCCCCAGCCGAAGAACTGCTCGATGCGTTTGCGAACAATCTGGCTAGCCCGATAGCCTGGCGTGTCGAGAGTGCTGCGATCCGGGCCAGTGGTGTAGTGAGCGGCGTTGATGGCAACGTGCGGGGCGATGCACTTTGCAAGCAGGGCATCGACGAAGCGGCTCGTGTGATAACCCTTGTCGCCGCCGACGCTCTTGGGCCGAAGCCGTTTGCGACGTTGCCGATCCAAAAGCGCGAGGGCAGCCTCAGACTCAGTCACGCCCACCGAAGGAGTGACACAGACATCGCTGACCAGACCATGGCGATCGTCCATCAACGCGTGACCCGTAAAACTCAGCTTGGCTTCCTTGCCCGGGCCTTTGCGCAGCAGTTTGGCTTCTGGATCGGTGGTGCTGGCGTGCGTGTCGTTGCGGCGCCGCTCGCCTTTGAAGTCCCGATCCCCACCCGCATCCGGCGGCGAGCCGCCACCGTCCTTGGGTCGAAACGACTTCAGCGACGCCCAGGCCTCGATCAAGCTGCCATCGACACTGAAGTGCTCGTCCGACAGCAAATCAAGGCGCCGCGCTTCGCGCACCACGGCATCGAAGAACCTCAGCGCCACCTGTTCGTGCGCCAGGCGCTCGCGGTTCTTGCTGAACGTCGAGTGATCAAAAGCCGGCTCCTCCAGACTCATGTCCAGGAACCAGCGAAACAGAATGTTGTAGTCGAGCGTCTCGCAGAACAGTCGGTCGCTGCGCACCGAGTACAGCGCAATCAACAGCTGTGCCTTCAGCAATCTCTCCGGCGGAATCGATGGGCGGCCAATCTGGCTGTAAATCCCGTCCAGCAACGGCTGAATCTGCTGCAGTGCCAACTCCGTGTAAGCCTTGATCGAGCGCAGCGGGTGCGTTGCCGGCACGCGCTCCTCGGGCGAGAAGTAACTGAACAGATGAGACTGGGGATCCACTTGGCCACGCATCGCTCTATCTCCCGTTAAACACACCCCACGTCAGGCATGCCAAGATCGGACAAGTTCAGGCCTGCTTCAACGGCCTACTAGAGCCAATAGTCCACGTCGTCCGGCGCAAAATGTGATTTTCCAGTGCGCAGATCGCGGATACGGTCTGGATGCAACGTGGCCGCTGCATATTCGCCCTGCGCGAAAAGAAGCGGATCACCGTCAGTGTATTCGAATGTTTCGACCCGCCCGATGACGATAAGGTGGTCACCCGCCTCCACGATGCGATCGTTGTGACACACAAACCGTGCCAGGCAAGAGGCGAGTAGCGGAATCTCGTCGGGGCCTGGTGCCGTCTCAACGCCGGCAAACTTGTCGCCGGGCCGCGCGAACTGGTTGGATACACCAATTTGGGATGCTAGCAATACGTGCACCGCAAAATACCGGCAGTGAATAAATGCCTGCAGCGCGCGCGAACGCACTGCCAAACTCCACAACACCAAGGGAGGATCGAGCGACACGGAACTGAAGCTGTTGGCCGTCACGCCGTACCCCTCGCCCGCCTCATCCCGCGTGGTCACGATGGTGACGCCGGTAGCGAAACAGCCAAGTGCATGGCGAAACGCGCGGCCGTCCGACGGATCTCCCACGTGAATCATTGTGAGAAATTTCGAAACAGGTGACGAAGAACACCCGCCACGTGCTGAACCGCGAGATTCCCCTGGTCGATGGCAGCACCAAACGAAAAGAAGCCGTGAACCATGCCCTCATAGTCAAAATGGGTCGCATCAACGCCGGCACGTCGCAGCGTATCCACATAGGCACGACCTTCATCGCGCAACGGATCCAGCCCCGCGGTGAATACGATCGCAGGCGCCAAACCTCGATGATCCAATGCTCGCAGTGGCGAGGCCCGCGGATCGAGCACCTGATCGCCGACGTGTGTCGCGATCACGCCGGCCAGGCGCTCCTCATTCACCCAATAGTCGAGGGACCGGCGACTGGGTGTGACGGCCGCCATGTCGAGCATCGGATAGATCAGCACCTGACCAATCGGCTGCGGGATCGCCGCTCGGCGCGCTTCCAGACAGACAGCGGCTGCCAAGTAGCCACCGCCACTGTCTCCGCTGATGACCACACGACGCATATCGCCGCCGAATGTTGCGGCGTTGAGCAACAACCATTCATAGGCCGCAAAACAATCTTCGAGTGGTGCCGGAAACGGATGCTCCGGGGCTTGGCGGAACCGCGGTACGATGACGATACAGTCTGCGTCGACGGCCAAGCGTGTACTCGTCGCCGCGAAGTCCTCCGGACTCAGAGTCACGCAGCCGCCTCCGTGACAATACAGCAATACGGGCAACAGTTCGGTGGCAGCACGCGGCGTGTACGCCACGAGTTCGATGTTACCGCGGGGCCCTGGGCAAGACAGCAGATGTAACCGATGCACGCTCGTGATGGGAGGCGACAAGTGACGCCATAGTGCACTGAAATCTGCGCGTTGCGCTTCGAGTGTATCGGGCGGCGGACCCGCCGGTGCGCTCATTTGAGCTAGAAACGCCGCGACTTGCGGATGAATGTATGGCATGTCGTGTGTCCCTAGAGCGGCGCACGGCCATGCACGATCGCATAACCGCAAATCAGTTCTGGCACGGCACGGTAGTAGTCGAGTTCTGCCCGGTAACCCCCTGCGCAAGCGTCCATCGCCGCCAGCACGGCCAACCAGTTGCGAATTTCTGCGCCGCCGCGTCCGCCGACATCGCGAATCACTTCGTCGTCAAGCGAAGCGAGAGCGGCCGTGTCGCCGGTCAGTACGCGACCGAGGATCCATTGATCCCATTCCGGGTCGAGTGGTAACAACGCGTTGGCGTTTGGCCCCGCGAAGTCGATGGCTGCCTCATGGACACGCGTCGCCCGCGCAGCAAGCAGCGCGGGCGTATACCGGGTACCTGCAATGATGCGTTCCTGAACGTCGGGCGCTGCACGCTGGAATTCGGGCAGTGGCGGATCATGGGAGAGCCCGCCGCTAGCAAGCAAGAGAACGCGACGCCCCGCCACTTTGCCTAGCCAAGCACCGACAGCGCGCCCCAGCGCTGCGACACGCGCCATAGGCGGTCGCAACTCGCCGCCACAGTTGATAATGATCGGGACAGACGGCACCTCACGGATGCCACCGACAATCAGGTCCTGGGCCTGGACGATGCCGTGGTCCACCTCCATGCGATAGGAGAACGCCACATCGATACCGTCGGCGAACAAACTCTCGACCAACGACCGCGCCGCAGTTTCGTCGGTCATCAGCGGACCGGACGAGGTGCCGAAATCACCCAGCGCCTCCGCCCGCAGGCCCACGCAGAACGAAGGCATCAGTCCCAGGTTGAAGCCACTGGCATGGTCGTCGCCGAACTGCACAATCAGGTCTGGCTGGAACTGCGTCACGAACCGGGCTACGGCGGCAGTGCACTCTCGAATCTCCGCTACGATCGACCGTGGCGCTGCATCGTCGATGTTCAGTAGTGGAGAATGCGAGGTGCAGACCATCGCAAACTGCGACGGCGCCGCACGTACGAACCCATTCATATTGACTCACGCATGAATTCCAGATGCAGCCGGTTAAACTCAGCCGCTGATTCCCATTGTGGCCAGTGCCCGCAATTCTGCATCAGGTGATAGCGTGAGTTGGGAATCGCGCGCGCGATGCGTTCGCCCACTTCGGGCGAAGCGGTAGGATCCTTTGTCGTCCAGATCACGATTGTCGGTGCCTGGATTCTGCTGAGGCGCTGATCCGTCATCAAGTACTGCAACCGCGTTTGCGGCTCATAGAGTACGCAGCCACGGCGAACGGCGTCGATCATTCCAGGCAATTCATAAAGGCGGGTACGGCACTCTACGAGATCTTCGTTCACCGCCGCCGGATCAGCCATCAACCACTCGAGACGACCGCGCGTGTGTTGACGCGGGTGTTCTGCAGCCGCCATGGTACGAGTGCGCACCGTGTCAAGCACCGCAACATCCATCGTGGCCCCGCCCATTGTGTTAAGTCCAAGGCGCTCCACACGATCGGGATATTCACCAGCTAACGTGGCTGCGACCCAGCCGCCGAGCGATTCCCCCGAGATAAATGCTCGCTTGACTCCGAGCGCATTCAAGAAACACAACACATGGTCGACATAGGCATCGATCGTGTACGGCTGGTCCGGTTTGTCCGTCCAACCGTGCCCCAGCATGTCGATTGCGAAAGATCGGAAGTACTGCCCATGCGCAGCAAGATTCCGTACGTAGGCTTCCGCATGACCACCGAAGCCGTGCAGCAGCAGCAACGTCGGCAACCCGTCTTCGCCGGTCCGCAAGTACCGGGTACGGACGCCACCGGCATTCAAATACCCCTGCCGAAACTCTGTCCCGGCCATGTCGCCCCATAGACTCGCATACGCCATTGGCGGACGCCTTTATGCGGCGACGAGGTTGGACGGGTGGATGCTTCCGGTGAAGTGCGGCAGAACCTTATCGGTCATTAGCTGCAGGCTTTTCATCATGTGTCGCTGAGGCAGTAGCTCATTGCCGAGGAAAAGCCATAGATGCTCACAAGGCATGTATTTCAGCGTCCGTTCCATTTGTCGGCACACGGTATCCGGGCTGCCACAGAACAGGATCTCGCGCTTTATGTATTCCTCCATCGTGTCCGGAATGGACTTCCAGTCCTCGCCCGGCTTCGCGAGCACGGCACTGAAGCCGAATTGGCTGAAAAAGTAGGTCCACTCGAAGGTTGCCATTCTGGCCCACTCTAGCGCCTCCTCATCCGTATCCGCCACGATGCAGTAACGCGCCGAGCCAAAACCTTCCCCCAGCCTACGCTTGATTCCAAAGTCGTCCCAGCCGCGCTGCGCCTCGTGCATATGCTCGATCACAAATTCCGGATGAGTCAAAATTGCGATCGGGATCAGGCCCTTCTTCGCAGCGTTGTAGACATTGTTCTTGTGAGCTGCGAACGGTTCGAACATCGTGGGTATGCGCTTGTTATAGGTGGACGGACACACGCCGACTTCAGTCAGGTGGCCGTCAGCATCGATGCCCGCCCCCATTTCCAACGTTGACTTGGCGCCCATCCAATTAATGTTCTTCGGTGGAATCTCCCAATACTTGCCCTTGTGCGAAAATGTGTCGTTCTTCCAAGCCTTAAGAATGATCTCGAGATGCTCTTCGTAAAGCTCGCTTTTCCTAATCGTGTAGGCCATTGGATCCGTGATGTTGTCCGCCAGCCCGCGATGCTGGCCCATCGTATTGACCCAGCGCGTCTGCACGCCGCGTGCGAAGCCAGCAATGGCGCGACCCTGCGTCATCTGGTCCAGCATTGAGATCTCGGCAGCGACACGAAAGGGATCGTGTACAGGTAGCACATAGCCGAGCACGCCGAGATTGATGTTTTTGGTGCGGTCGCCGAGGTAGAGGTCCAGCATGCCAGGGCAATTGGACATCGTCATGCCTTCGATAGACATGTGGTGCTCGGTAAAGCCGATTCCGTAGTAGCCGTGGTCGTCAACGTACTGCGCAATCTCCACCAGGTGTTTGAGCATCGTCTGGTAAAGGTCGGTACGGCGTCCCGCCATTTTCTTCAGCAATTCTTCCTTCGGTCCGACGGTCGGCGGAATGAAGAATGAGACCTTCATGTCCATGGCGTAAATTCCTTCTGGGTCATGCGCGGGTTGGTGGCGCAATTCTCGCGGCGGCCTGCCTGACCGTACCCTGTCTTTAGTTAGGTTCGGCGGTGACCCCAGCTCCCGCACGCTTAACCGTATGGATGAGTTGTCTGGCCGGGTTGCACTGGTCACCGGCGCCGCTGGGGGTATCGGTCTAGCCATCACGCAGGCGTTGCTGGCTCGTGGAGCCCGCTTAGTCGCCGTGGATCTCGACGAGGTTTCGATATCCGAAAGCAGCGGCGTTCGACTGCGGTCTGAGCGCTGCGACATCAGCGATCCCGGAGCGGTTAAGCAACTGTTTGCAACGCTGGCCACTAGCAATCTGCTACCGGACATCCTGATTAGTAATGCCGGAATCTATCCGGCCGCAGCATTCGAGGACATCACCTTCGAATCATGGAGGAAGGTGTTCGCCGTGAACGTCGAGGCAGCCTTCCATCTATGCCAGCGTTCGCTGCCGACGATGCGCGGTCGTGGCTGGGGCCGCGTGATCGCCATCGGCTCGAACACTCAGCACATGGGCTGGCCGATGCTAAGCCACTACGTGGCTAGCAAGTGCGCGTTGACAGGCCTCATGCGCACTCTAGCGATCGAATACGGCGGGTTCGGCATCACGGCGAATGTGGTGTGCCCAACCCTCACCCGCACACCCGGGACAGCCGCGTTATTCGACCAGGCTTCGGGGTTGGTGGACAGCGTGGTGAACCGCCAAGCGATCCAGCGACCGGGAACTCCTGAGGATGTGGCTGGTGCCGTGACAATGCTCTGCCGCACAGAGGCAGCATTTGTGACCGGCCAGACACTGTGCGCCGATGGAGGGCTCATCAAGCTTTGATTACTTCGCGGTCTTGCTCCACGCTACCAAGCCGTGGTGCCGCCATCGACCGGCAGGTTAACGCCGGTGATCCATCGAGCCTCATCGGAGGCCAGAAACAGTGCAGCGGGGGCAACATCCTCCGGCTGGCCGATACGCTTCAGCATCAGTTTGCCACGCATCGCGGCCCACCACTCGGGAATGCCGACGAGTGCACGCGTTTGATTCGTCTCGATAAGACCTGGCGATATTGAATTGGCGCGGACATTGTGTGGCGCGCCTTCCATGGCCAGATGTCGCGTCATCGCTAGTATCCCGCCCTTGGCGGTGCTGTGTGCGAGTCCGGGGACCGCCTCGTAGGCAATCATTCCGGAGACCGAAGCGGTATTGACGATCGCCCCACATCCGCTCGCCACCAAGTGCGGCCACGCCGCCTGGGTGGCGTGAAACACTAGGTCCACTTCATCGCGCATGGTCTCACGGAACAACTCGAAGCTCATATCCGCGAACCAGGCGAAGTGAGCGCGAGCCGCGTTGTTGTAGAGGACATCTATTCGCCCGGCCTCTGCCAGCGCGAAGTTGATGTAGGCTTTGGCACCTGACGCATCCGCGAGATTCAAGGGATGCAGCGAGACCATGCGCCCGCCCGCGGCATTGACCGCAGCCAGAGTTTCGACCGCGCTCGCCTCGTCCTGATCCGTACCGACCACGAAAGCGCCTTCTCGTGCGAACAGGTGCGCCGCGGCACGCCCGATACTACCACCTGTTCCGGTAATCAGCGCTACCTTGCCCGCCAGCCGCGCAGTCACTGTCTTACTCCTCTACTGGCGGTAGCGAAACATCAAACTCCAGTTCGCTCGGTCGCCGTAGGAGCGGCCGGCGTACTCTGGCACGGCGCCGAAGAAGCCCGTCGTCCAGTATTCCTCATCCAAAACATTGTTGCCCCCAAGCGTGACGCTCCAGCGATCATCGGCCGACTGGTAGGTCACGCTGGCATCAACGAGACTGTAAGAATCCACAATCTCGCTATCGTAGTTCTGCACGCCGAGGCCGTTGTAGTGCGTGTCGACCGCTTCGTTCGAGATACGAAAAGTGACCGTACCAGCGGAGGCAAGCGCGAGCGTATAGTCGACGCCGGCTGTATAGGAATACTTGGGCGTCACTACGGGATCCGCTTCCAACCCCAATACGAATCCGGTGGGGTCGGACTGAAAAATCGGATGCGTGGATGCCGCGCTCACGTACTGCGCGTCCATGAGCCCCGCATTCACCCAAAGCCGCAGTGCCGCCGTCGGCGCCCATTGCGCTTCAATCTCAATGCCGTCGATATCGACGTCGGCGGTGGCTGCAGTCTGGGGAGACGTCAGGTCGGCCTTGTCCGTGTATTCACTCTTGAACGCAACCAGGTTGGTGCGAACGCGGCCGCCAAACCAATCGGACTTCAGACCAACCTCATAGGTCTTCACGACCTCAGGCTCGAGCCAGGTTGTCGCAGCAACAGGATCGGTCGCGCGGTCGCCCTCGAGGCTGCCGGCTTTGTATCCACGCGAGAAACTGACGTAGGCCATCGCGTCCGGTGATGCCTGCCACTTGAGGCCGACGCGCGGCGAGAAATCCGACCACGATTCGGAGGCCGCAACCGGGAATCCGGGGTAGCGCAGCACGTTGTCCTCAAACCGCGTGTCGTAATCCACTTCCTTCTTATCCTTGGTAGCGCGGCCGCCAAAGAACACCCCCAGCGTATCGGTCATTGCGTAGGTGCCGTCAACGTAGAGCGCGGAGCTGGTCGCATTTTGAGAAGTCGAGTTCCAGGAACCACCAAATGACCGCCCGGCGCCCGGAAAGAACACCGGCGAGAACTCAACAGGCACACCGATGGTGGCGCCGTATTGCGACTGCTTCCAATCGTTGTCGAAAAAGTACAGCCCGGCGGTGTAATCGAGTCGCTCGCCGAACTTGCCGGTCAACTGGAACTCTTGAGTCAGTTGCTTGAAGTCATTGAACGAAATGACAGCGCTGAATAGCGTCACGCCAAATACGGTCGACGGAACACCACGTCCGCTCAGCTGGGAGTTGAACGAGTCTTTGTATTGGCGCCAGCCCGTGATCGACTGAAAGGTCCCAATGCCGGTCTCGAGCGAGAACCTCAGCACGGCACCGCCCGAGTCGAGCTCCGCCCCGCTACCGTCGACCAGCGGCTCCTTCGCCGCTCGACTTGGTCCGAACACGGGTTGAAAGATAGCCGTACCGCGCTTCGACAGCAACTGCGTGAAATCGAGCGGGTTGGTCGGTGCGATCGGCGTGCTGAGATTCGTACCGTCGTTCTGCGTCATACCGTCAATATTGAATTCGACCGTGAGCCGATCCGACAACTTCCACAGCGAGGCAATCCGGATCCCCGTGTGGCTCAGTTTGGCGAAGTCCCCGTCTTGCACCTGGTTGGCTTCATTGACCAGAGTCAGGTACCCGCTATTCTCTGTGCGATAAATGTCGACCTTGATCGCGGCGACGTCCTGCTTGATCGGCATGCCGTAGCTCAGCGAAACGTCGCGGCGATCATGGCTGCCAAATGCAACATTTGCAGCCAGGCGCGTCTCCGCAAGATCCGGCCTACGTGGCGTCAGCTTGATAGCGCCGGTGGTGGCATTACGGCCATACAGTGTTCCTTGAGGGCCGCGCAGGGCTTCCACCGATTCGAAATCGATCATGTCGATTCCGAGACCAGCGGTCGATTGCATGTAGACACCGTCAACGAACACCGCAACGGCGTTCTCAGCGTTCCAGTTGTTGTTCGCACGCCCGGCACCGCGCATGTAGAACTGCGGCGCACCAAACGAAACAGTATTTTTCGGCGCCTGAAAGTTTGGAATGACGGCGGAAAGATCCGAGATGCTGCGGACATCGGCAGCCTCAAGAGCATTGCCGGAAATCGCTGAAACGGCTATGGGCACATCTTGCACATTTTCTTCGCGCTTACGGGCTGAAACGACAACTTCTTCAAGCGCACTATCCTGCGCGAACACTGCTGAAGGATGCAGCATTCCTCCCGCGAACAACATCGTCACGGCTAACAGCAACTTCATTCTTGGATCCCCCGTCAATATCGATTGATGCTGGCTCACGACCTGCATGGGGCGCAGCCTAGACTCGGGCGCAATCTACGGACGGCCCGTCAATCCGTACCCTATCTTTTGGATAACGCGACTGCAGATTTTTTTCGCCTCCGAACGAACGACTGCGTTGACAGTGGGACGATAGTCTCGCCAAGCGTCAAACTCTCTCCCCACGGCTGCGGCGGGCGCCGGCGTTGCGGTCTGCATCGCGGCGAAGTCCTTCGACTCGCCAAGCGCACGTTGCCGGCGCCGCCAATACGACAGCAGATTCGCCCGCACTCCATGGCGCTGCGCAACCGCGCGCACCGTGGCGCCCTCTCCCGCTGCGCGAGCGGCCGAGGCCAAAACCGCCGAGCTCGAGCGCAAGCTCGCGCAGCTGCAGGCGCGCCAGCAGCGTCTCGATGCGCGGCGCGAGATGCTCGACTCCGCGCTCACGCGTAAGGATGATAGGGCGTTGTTTGGACTGGATTGAGGGGAGGTCGCCATAGTTGAGCGTGCGTCGGCTCGAGGCCTGTCTGCCGCCACCATTCTCGCCACAGGCATAACTGCAGGATGCAACGGTCTGGGTGGATTAAAGTGCAAGTCGAAACGACGGCAGCCGGCCGTTGATCCTGGTGTTAGGCAGCACGAATGGCCAAGATAAACAGTTGGAACGGTTGGAGGCGCCTTTGGGTCGTCTTGTCTGCGGCAGCACTACTGTTCGCGCTCGTCACCGCCGTAAACAATGTCTCACCAAATCTTGTCGTCGATCAAAAGGTCGTCTCGGGATTCGACGACCCCCAATGTAAATACCTCGTCGATCTGCCTATCGACCTAACGCGCCACCAAGACCCTGAGTACAACGAACCTTGTTGGCCTATGTATCTAAGCCGCTTGTTTGAAAAAACACTACGGGGAACCGATTTACAGAGTAGCGATGACTACCGCGAAGACATACGGCGCAAACGTCGCGCAGACATCTTTGGATCACTCCTTGCTTTTCTGACACTCTGGCTCGTGGCAATAGGTCTCCTCTACGGACTCGGGCTCGTCGTCGCCTGGGTTCGACGTGGGTTCGCTCAGCCAACCGATCGTGACATCTGATAACTAGCAGCTCGTTGAAAAAGGCTGATGATTGATGGATTTCATGCACTCAGGAACAGCGTGGCGGCGTGATGAGCATGTCATGTCGTGGCCAATTCACCGCGTTTGCTGCGGCTCGGCTAGATGTAACGCTTCAGATCGGCTCATGGGCGCGCTCGATGGCAGGGCTACTGCGTTGTGGGACTCAGTCGGCTGATGCGCAGCAGATTGTAGGCCGCAGCAGTGA
>Ga0163154_10003305_pt1 | contig 22480 bp, 19 predicted proteins | sample OliLakLV19MP9P1_FD_148649 | JGI IMG/M metagenome (GOLD analysis project Ga0163154, IMG submission 148649) | Freshwater microbial mat bacterial communities from Lake Vanda, McMurdo Dry Valleys, Antarctica - Oligotrophic Lake LV.19.MP9.P1 | ecosystem: Environmental > Aquatic > Freshwater > Lake >... | reverse complement strand
GAGCTCTACTCGTATCTGGATGGGCGCGGCGTCCCCATCCGCATGACCGGCTGGGAGGCCGTCTGATGAGCGAAAGCCCGATTGCGCTGTTCAATCAAATCAAATGGGATAAAGACGGCCTCATCCCGACCATTATCCAAGATGCGGAGACCAATGCCGTCCTGACGCTGGCCTATATGAGCGCCGAGTCGTTGCAAAAGTCACTCGAAATCGGCCAGACCGTGTTTTGGAGTCGTAGCCGCCAAGAACTCTGGCACAAGGGGGAAATCAGCGGCCATACGCAAGACATCATCAGCATGGCGCTGGACTGTGACGGGGATACGCTACTCGTGCGCGTCAAGACGCGTGGCCCAGCCTGTCATACCGGCGCAGACACCTGTTTTTACCGTGAACTCAGCGAATTCAAGAAGGCGTGACCGCATCTCATGACTGACATTTTAGACACACTGCAAGCGCTCATCCAAGCCCGCAAAGACACCCCGGTTGAGGGCAGTTATACCAACAGCCTGTTCGAGTCTGGGCGCGGGCGGATGGCGCAAAAGGTCGGTGAGGAAGCCGTCGAGATTGTCGTGGCCGCGCTCTCACAGGACGCGCCGCGCCAAATCAGCGAAGCCGCCGACCTGATTTACCATCTGCTCGTCTTGCTAACCGACCTCGGCTTATCACTAGATGATGTCCGCGACGAACTCGCCCGCCGCCACACCCCTACAGCGGAGTGATATTAAGAGGGCTGGTCCTCATTCTTGGAAATACGACGCCAAGCCCTCAAACCCTATCCACTCAGCGGGGACAGCGCTGGTGAGCAGTTCCTTCATACGCGGTTCACTGAAAAACTGCGCGCCAATCACCGATGTCTCCGCCGTCAGCCCAGCTTCCACCGCCATAAATGACACCACGACTATCGACTTGGCCGGGAAGAACGTGTAGAGAATCGCGCCGCCGTTATTGTTATTAATCGCCAACGCATACTCCGGCTCGCTCTGAACGCTCAACACCTCTCCCAGAGACAATGTGCTGGCTTCAAAAATCGAGACGATTTCGACGACCCCATCCGCCCCAGCTACGATAAAGTTTGGTTCGTTAAAACCACTGCCGACACTATGCCAACTCACGCCTTGAGCATCAGTAGGCTCCAGTCGTTCCTCAATCTCATAAAACTGACGGTCAGCCCGAATGACATCAGCTACGCCTGCAAAGGGCGTTTCACCGGGGATGATGTCGCGCCAGCACGGGGCGACACACCCCTCAGTACTGATCAAAATCGACAATAGCGGGCGTGGGACAAGGACGAGTGAATCTGGGTTTTCGGCTGTCACAATCAAACTCAGCGCCTCCAGCGGCAGGCCGCCTCGGTTCATCACTTGATCATTCAGATATGCCCAGCCCAACTCCCCGGCTGCGTTGCGGATGAGTGTGGCGGGCGTGCCGCTGACGCCCATTACCTCGCCAAGCGCTAAATCGGTCTCGTGTTGTACGGCAGTAGCGGCACAGGTATCCAATTTTTCACCGCCGATGCCCAACACCGTCGCCAACGTTTCCGCCGTATCAGGTCCGATTTGCCCTGATGTGGCTAACCCGTATAACACATCACTGGCAGGCCAAAACCCGCCCGCGAGTTGTTCTTCAGCACATTCGGCCAGTTGCGCGGTATAAACCGAATAGGTCGGGTGAACAATCGGGTACAGGCGATACTCAAACCGTGCCTGCCCCGTCCTGACATACAGTTGAATGAATTCCGCAACCGTGCTGTGATAGTTTTGGCAGTGTGGACAGATAAAATCGGCGAATTCAACAATAGTGATAGGTGCATCTGGGTCGCCTAGCACAAATGCGCCGTCGTCCGTTCGCCCAAACGGGATACCATCATACGGTGCGAACGGGTCAGAATCCTGTGCGCCTACCGTAATCGTCAAAATCAGGAGCGCGATAACAATCATCAACCAACGTTTCATCCCAAATTTCCTTATCATCCCAAACGCTCAATATGACTAAATTATACTGGTTTGTCGCCCTAAATCGATCAAACCTGTGCATTTCCTCATCACCTATCTATCCATTTTCGGTTGCAGGCCGTCCCGTGCTGGTCTATCCTTTTGGGGTATTCAACCGGAGAGTCGCATGCCACCTACAGACCGTTACGTCTCTAACACCAGTTTTTATGTCCGCTATGCTGAAACAGACGCCATGCGGATTGTCCATCATGCCAGCTATATCGTGTATTTTGAAGAAGGCCGCAGCGATTATATGCGCCAACGCGGGAGCAATTACGCCCAATTCGAGCATGAAGGGCTATTTTTGGCCGTGGTCGAAGTCCAAGCCCGTTACGTCAAAGCGGCGGTCTATGGTCAACGCCTAACCATCCGAACATGGATTGAGGAATTAGGCAGCCGTGGCCTGACATGGGGTTATGAAATCACCGATGAGACCAGCGGAGAACTCCACGTCACCGGCCAGACCAAACATATCTGCATCACCGCCGATGGGCGCGTCACCCGCTTGCCCGACCATTGGCGTGCCGCAGTTCAATCCGACGGTGAAAACAAGAATTAAACCCGTGTTTGATTCTGTTGTCTGATACATCGATTTCGCCTATACTCTGCGAAACAGTAGTAAGGCTGTTTTTCGATTAAATCAGTATCCTTCCATAATGAGGTCAAAATGGTAACTTACGCAGAACGCCCGTGGACAAAACTCTATCACGCTAAAACGCCCAAAACACTCACTTACCCCAAAATCGGCTTGCATGATTTTTTACGCCAGACCGCCCAGCGCATCCCTAACAATCCGGCGCTCATCACCAGCGCTCACCTTCCCATTTTCGGGCGCGTAGCGCAAAACTTGACTTTCGCCGAACTCGACCAGCAATCTGACGCGCTGGCGGCTGCACTGGTCGATATGGGGCTGAAAAAGGGTGATCGGGTCGTCTTATTGATGCCCAACTGCGCCGCCTTTGTGATCGGATTCTATGCAGCGCTCAAAGCGGGCGGGGTCATCGCCGCCGCCAACCCAACCTACCCCGCAGACATGCTCAAGAATCAACTGAACGATTGCGGTGCAGAATTTGTGATTTCGTTGAGTTTGTTCTATAAGCTGGCGAAATCCGTACAAGTCGGCACGAAGGTCAAACACATCATTGTCACCAACGTCAAGGAATATCTGCCGCCACTGGCAAAGATATTGTTCACCCTCGCCAGAGAGAAAAAAGACGGCCACCGTGTCGAGTCCATCGGTGGTGATGACAAGTGGCTGCCCGACATCCTCAAGCAGTACGCGGGGCGCAAGCCCAATGTGACCGTCACGCCCGATGACATCTGCCTATTCCAATATACTGGTGGCACTACCGGCGTCTCGAAGGCAGCCGTCGCCACGCACGCGGCGTTGGTCGCCAATGTGCTTCAGCAAGAGGCCTTCCTGACCGTAGATGGCATCCCCGGCGAACAGGAAATCTTCCTCGGCGCGATTCCCTTCTTTCACGTCTTTGGGATGGTCGCCGTCCTAAGTATGGCGGTCAAGACCGGTGCGCCGATTGTGGTCGTCCCCAACGCCCGCGACATCGCCGATGTGGTGGACTGCATCGCCAAATTCAAGCCGACGTTATTCCACGGCGTCCCCGCGCTCTATAACGCCATCAACAACAACGCGAAGGTCAAAAGCGGCGAAATCAGCCTCAAATCTATTCGCGCCTGCATCAGCGGGTCTGCGCCGCTACCGCCCGCCACCAAACAGGAATTCGAGCGACTCAGTGGCGGGACGCTATTGGAGGGGTTTGGCATGAGCGAAGCGCCTACCGCCACCCATGTGAACCCTGTCCGTGGTGAGAATCGCATTGGGTCTATTGGCTTGCCGCTGTCAGATATGGACATGCGAATCGTCAGCCTTGATGACGGCGAGACCGATGTGCCAGTCGGCGAATCCGGCGAATTGTTGATGTCTGGTCCGCAATTAATGGTCGGCTATCACAACATGCCGGAAGAAACCGCCAAAGTCCTCAAGCAAAAAGACGGCAAGACATGGTTGTATACCGGCGACATCGCCAAGATGGACGAAGACGGCTATTTCTATATCGTTGATCGCAAGAAGGATATGGCGCTCATCGGCGGCTATAACGTCTATCCCAACAACATCGAAAAGGTCTTGAAAGATCACCCTGCCGTGTTGGAAGTTGGCGTAGCAGCCGTCCCGCATCCAGAGCGTGAAGGCCAAGAGGCGCTCAAGGCGTGGATTGTGCTGCAACCCGGCACATCCGTCACCGAGCAGGAATTGATTGAGTTCGCGGCAAAATCCCTCGCCCCATATTCTATCCCGCGCCGTATTGCGTTCATCCCAGAATTGCCAAAATCCGCCGTCGGCAAGACCTTACGGCGTGAGTTGGTGCGTATGGAACTGGAAGAGAACAAGAAAAAAGGCTCAAAGGCTTAATCGGTCTTAGACTCGCGCCCCGTGTCGTAAAGCGTTCTGCCCGCAAAGAACGCCCGCGCCGGGGCGCGGTTGAGATACCATAGCGTATATAACGGCAGCAATACCGTTGAAAACAACGCCCCGCCCCATCCCAAGCCAACCACGTCATCCCCAGAGGACAAGCCCTGATTTAGGTTTGGCAGGATAAAAACGGCCCGCAGCGTCAGATAAGCCGTCAGCATCGCCAACGCCAATACCGTCCCCGTGAAAACCCAGCGGATTCCCCGTGGTTTGCCGCGCCACGCCATCACACAAGTCGCCAAGACCCATAGGCAAACGACCAATTGCGAGATAAAAGCGGTGGGATTCACCAATCCCTCATAGCCCCCAGCGGCTAAGGCTTGGAGGGTCGTGCCGTCCGGCAAAGTCACCTGCGTATTGGCGAGGTTGGATAAACGCGCCTGTACCAATACTTGTATCCCTAAATTCAACAGCGGGACGAGCGAAAATAGCCCTCCGCACAAGATAATTGCCAAAGAAACACCCAATGGGCGATGTGGTTTTATCGTGTTCTCAATCATAGCTATTTTGTGCTTATCGCGCCCCTCAACTATTCGTATATATGGGTAAATCAGTTACAATTAAGGCAGTGTGTTTTACACTGGTTCACAGAATTTCTGCAATATCCATCATCCCTAAGGGACTTCATCATGTACCTCACCTTCCTAGACCACATCTTAGAGAAATTCCAAGAGTATGCCAGTACAACTCGCGCAGTCATCCTCTCACCCAACAGTAAACATGCCAACCCCCTTATAGCCCGCCTCCTCCAGCATCCCCAGTATACTTCACTCTACTACCCCTTATCATCAGAAGACACAGAATTAACCACTTTTATTGACAATATGATACGAGCATTTATAGATCGTAGCGATATGTTTGGGAGGTATACCTCCGTCGCTAATCTTGCTTGGCGAGATGGGATAGCGGCCTTTCGGGAGGCAGTTCTCGACGCGATCATCCGAGACCTTAACGCGATGAACGACCCTCATATCTTGCTGATAATTGATAATTTTGACCACGCCGAACACACCGATGACATACAACGTTTTCTTGAGGAATTGGCTGCGCGTTTGCCTAAACACTGTTTATTGGTCGTGAACGGGCGTACCCAGCCGCGCTTCCCGTGGATCTCGTTGATTGCCCAGACCCGCGCCATCATCTTTGAGGACGGACAACTCATCAATCAAACCTTTCAGACCAAACCCCCAAATTCATTTGCCGAACTGGAGATTTACGCTATCGGCCCCGGTTTTGTCTATATGAACGGTGAACATATCAGCAAATGGGAGGGGCATCTCCCGCGCTTGTTGTTATTTTTTGCGGTAGACCGTGGGGTCATCACCCGTGATAATTTCCACCGCGCCTTTTGGCAAGACTTAGACGAGATTCAGGCGACCAACGTTTTTCATGTCACCAAGTGCCGCCTCCATCGCGCCGTTGACATGGAGCTGTTGGAACATCACGGTGGAAATTATTGCATCCGCCCCGGCATCTCCATCTACTACGACGCATTCGAGTGGACTCAGGCATTGGTTGCGGCGCGAGACATCACCAATCCAGACCCGGCCAAAGCGTATGAACGCCTGCTATCGCTATATCGCGGGTCATTTTTGAAAGGTCATGATGATGCGTGGATTTTGGCACGCCGTCAGGATATTTTAGTCGGGTACATTGAAGCGGTGTTATTCGTCGCGGCGCGTCAAATCGAGGTCTATAAGTCCGACCCTTTGGCGCATAATGCCGCGTTAGAGAGTGCCTATCAATTGTATTTGGCGGCGCTTGAGGAAGCGCCGAATCACGCCGAGTTGGTCTTAGCGGCGGCGGAATTGCTTATACAGCCGGAAGTCAGCCGTCGAATAGAGGCGCACTCTTTGTTGCAGACGTATCTCAGCACCAAGAAAAAGGCTAGACAGGCCGCAGATGGGCGAATCGTAGCCTTATCGAAAAAATTACACGATAAAAAAATCACATGGTAGCTATATATAATACCTTCGCCAATTTTGATTATCATGGACAACGCGGGCGTTGTCCCTACAAATTCTCCTGTGGCGGGTTTTTATTGTAGGGACACGGCAATGCCGTATCCGCCACTGCACCAATTTAGGCGATTGTCTGACCCATCACCAGAGGCTGAAGCCTCTGGCTACCATTTTGAAGCCTGCTAAAGCAGGCTGTTCTTGGCAAATTCTCGCCTTATAGTCCCCTTCAGGAGGCTTCAAATGGCAGACGGATGCTTTAGCGTCTGGCGTCCAACGAAGCGAAACCGACAGGAAAAGCCTCTATAGCGGGAATTATCGCGCCTAGTGCATAACAGATGATTTCAAATACGTTTTGTAACTACTCAGCCCCTATTTGAGGGGAAAACGGGATTTTGACCGGTACTCAGCCCAATCATCTGAGGGGAGAACTTCCCCACGACTCAGCCAATTTGACGCTCTAGATCATCAAATTGAGGGAAGAAATGATGGCTGAGTAGTTACTACGTTTTCGCTTAATCACAGTCTATTAGATACAATCAAAAATGTGTCTCAAATTCTCATTGAAAGGGTAAAATCGTGGACTTAATTGATGCTCTAAAAGGCATTTCCAGTCGTATATCGAAGATGACTTCCGAAGGTTTAATTAAAACAGAGGAGGGGACGAAAACCGCTCTTATTCTCCCTTTCATTCAGGCGCTCGGATATAACGTATTCGATCCTACGGAAGTCACGCCAGAACTCACCGCTGATGTCGGCACTAAAAAGGGTGAGAAAGTAGATTATGCCATCTTACGAGATGGTAAACCCATCATGTTGATGGAGTGTAAATCCGCTGGTACTAATCTTCGTACCGAACACGCCTCCCAGTTGTTTCGATATTACACCGTCACCTCTACCCGATTTGGTATCCTCACAGATGGGGTCGTGTATCAGTTCTACACGGATCTCGTTCAAAAGAATATGATGGATTCTGAGCCATTCTTTATATTTGATATGCTTGACATCCGCGAATCTGCTGTTGAGGAACTCAAGAAATTTGCGAAAGCAACCTTTGATGAAGCCAGCATCGTTAGCAGCGCAACCATTTTGAAACGTCGCGGCCTCATCAAAACCTATTTGAGCCAGCAACTTCAGAAGCCGGATGAAGATTTTATCCGAACCTGCGCGCAGAAATCCAAAGCACATGAAGGTCGGTTCACACAAACTATCCTTGATGAATTCTCACCCGTCATCCGTGAAGCCTTACGCCAACTCATTAATGAGCAGATTGAAGCACGCCTGAAATCCGCGCTTGAGCGTGAGGCAACCGCTGAGAATCCTGTAGCTGTTACTGAAACACCGTTAGAAGCACCAAAGGTTGATGTACCGACTGTCGTCACTACACAAGAAGAAACAGAAGGCTACTTCATCTTAAAATCCATCTTACGTGATATGGTAGACACAAAGCGGATTATGATGCGTGACGCCCAGAGTTATTGTGCGGTGTTGTTGGATGATAATAACCGTCGCCCGATTTGCCGCTTTTACTTTGGTAAAGCCGTGAAATCAATCATCATTTTTGATGAACACAAACACGAAAATCGAGTCACCATCGAAAGTCTGGATGACATCTATAAACACGCTGATGCTCTACGAGCCGTAGTCAAAAGCTATCTCGATAAGTACGAGTAGTTCAAGGCAGAAATCGTCATATTTCACCACGCGATAGTAAATTAACAACCAAACAGGCCGCGAGATATGTTCTCGCGGCCTGTTTGGTATTTCACGCCTTGCCCCCGGCAGGGCTCGAACCTGCGGCCTTTCGCTTCACGTTTGCGAGGCTTTCACCTCTCCGTGGACTGTACCTTCACCATCCCTGACTACACAGGATTAGGTGGCTGCCGTCCAGTCTCTACACCTTCTCCGATAGGAACTTGGCTCGGTATTGGCGTGAGGCACAGGCCTGTTAGCGTTCACCGACTTTGACAGCTTACATCTGGCGAGTTTCCCCACCAGCGCCCAAATTGACTTTAGAAGGCGACTGCTCTATCCGCTGAGCTACGGGGGCGTTAAGCGTGATTGTAACTGAAATTTAGCGCCTACGTCAATCCAACGCCATGCCGAGATTCGGGAACGCAGAGCGTCCAGCATATTTCGCCGCACTGCCCAACTGCTCCTCAATCCGTAGCAATTGGTTGTACTTCGCCACGCGATCCGTCCGCGCAGGAGCGCCCGTCTTAATCTGACCGGCGTTCATCGCCACGGCGAGGTCGGCGATTGTGCTGTCCTCAGTCTCACCACTGCGATGACTGGTCACAACCGTCATCCCGTGGCGCTGGCTCAACTGCGCGGCTGCGAAGGCTTCAGTCAACGAGCCGATTTGGTTGACCTTGAACAACAGAGAATTGGCGGCTTTTTCCTTGATGGCACGCTTGACCTTATCGACATTGGTCACGAGCAAGTCATCGCCGACGATTTGAACCTTATCACCGATTTTTGCCATCAAGCGTGACCAGTTCGCCCAGTCGTTCTCGGCCAAACCGTCTTCCAGAGAGATGATCGGGTAATTGGTCGCCCAATTCACCCAGAAATCAACCATCTGCTCACCAGACAAAACCTTGCCTTCGATGTCGAGGTGATAGTTGCCGTCCTTATAGATTTCTGAGGTGGCCGGGTCAAGCGCGATGAAGATTTCTTCACCGGCCTTGTAACCAGAGGCGTTAATCGCTTCCATGATGACATCCAACGCGGCCTGATTGCTGCCGAGGCTGGGCGCGAAACCGCCCTCATCGCCAACGGTGGTCGCCATGCCCTTCTTGTGCAAAATCTTCTTGAGCGCCTGATAAATCTCGACGCCCATTTGCACAGCCTCGCGGAACGACTTCGCGCCCACCGGCATAACCATGAACTCTTGGAAGTCGGTGCTGCCTACCGCGTGCTTGCCGCCGTTCATAATGTTCATCATCGGGACAGGCAAAACGTGGGCATGGACGCCGCCCAAATAAGCGTATAACGGCAAATCACTGCTGGCAGCAGCCGCATGTGCCACCGCCATCGAGACGCCCAAAATCGAATTTGCGCCCAGCTTGCTCTTGGTCGGTGTGCCGTCCAATGCCAGCATCGTTTGGTCAATCGCCACCTGATTAAACGGGTTTGCGCCGATAAGTGCCGAGGCAATCGCCTTATTAACAGCCTCAACCGCCTTCAGAACACCCTTGCCGTCATAGCGCTTCTTATCACCGTCGCGCAGTTCCAACGCTTCGTGTTCGCCAGTGGATGCGCCGCTGGGAACGATTGCACGCCCAAATGCGCCATCGCTAAGGGTGACTTCGACCTCAACCGTCGGGTTGCCGCGTGAATCGAGAACTTCGCGTCCGTGAATTTTTGTAATCGTTGCCATAATGGGTTTGTCCCTCATCTGAGTTGACAGTTCAACAAGGTTAACTCTACCGCAAACCCCCCGTGTGTGCTATTGGATAAATTGCCCTGACATCGCGCGAAGTTCGGGTTTACAATCGTTATTATCCCCCTATATATCAAGGATTTTTTGTCATGCCGCCGCGCCGCACTGTATATCTTGACCATTCCGCCTCTACCCCATGCGACCCACGGGTGGTTGAGGCGATGATGCCCTACTTCAGCGAAATCTACGGCAATTCGTCATCGTCGCATAGTTTTGGTCGCAAGGCCGAAATCGCCATTGACGACGCCCGCGAAACCATCGCCCGTATCCTCAACTGCAAACCCAATGAGGTAATTTTCACCAGTGGCGGCAGCGAATCCGACAATCTGGCGGTGCGTGGTGTGGGTTGGCTGGGACGCGCACAAGGCAAGGGCGCACATCTCATCACCACCCCGGTAGAACACAGCGCCGTCTCCGCGCCCATCAAACAAATGACTGGAATACAAGGCTTCAAATCAACCGTGCTGCCCGTCTCATCTGAGGCATGGGTAGACCCGCAAAACCTCGCAGCCGCGCTCCGTGATGACACGGCATTGGTCAGCGTGATTTACGCCAACAACGAGGTCGGGACGATTGCGCCCATCCCTGAGTTGGCCGAACAAGCGCACGCACGCGGCACATTGTTTCACACCGACGCGGTACAGGCCGCCGGTCAATTGACGCTGGATGTAGAGGCGTTGGGCGTTGATATGATGTCGCTGTCCGCTCACAAATTTTACGGCCCTAAGGGCGTCGGCGCGTTGTACGTCCGTGAGGGAATCGACATCTTGGCGGCGCAAGCGGGCGGCTCACATGAGCGCGGACGCCGTGCAGGGACGCACAACACCACCTTCATCGTCGGGATGGCAAAGGCGCTAGAAATCGCTTATGCAGAGCGTGAAACCCGTGTCGCGCACTATACGGCGATGCGCGACATGCTGATTGATGGCATCCTCAGCCGCGTGCCGGACGCCATGTTGACCGGTCACCGCGAACACCGGTTGCCCTCGCACGCCTCATTCATCATCTCCGGCGTAGACAGTTCCAAATTGATGATGCACCTCGATATGCGCGGCGTGGCAGCCAGCGGCGGCTCGGCGTGTAAGACCGGCAATCCAGAGCCGTCTGGAGTCTTATTGGCGATGGGCTTCTCACCAGAGGATGCCCTCGGCAGTCTGCGCCTGACCGTCGGGCTGCATACCACACAAGAAGACATCGACTACGCCGTGACCGCCGTCCAAGAATCGGTTGAAAAACTGCGTACACTGGCGAAAATGTTCTCGGCATGAGGCGTTAGGGATTTTTAATGAGCAATACCAATCACACCAAGCGCGTCGTGGTCGCTATGAGCGGCGGCGTAGACAGTTCAGTTTCCGCCGCGCTGCTGGTCGAACAAGGCTATGAAGTCATCGGCATGATGATGAAGTTGTGGGCGGAAGAAACCGTCGATTCATCTTGCAACACGCATAACAGGTGTTGCACGCCCGAACAATTGGACGACGCCCGCCGCATTGCGGATAAATTGGGCATCCCGTTTTATGTGCTGGATACCAAAGACGTGTTCCGCGCCTATATCGTCGAGTATTTCCTCGATATGCACCGCAAGGCGTTGACGCCGAATCCGTGTATCGAGTGCAACCGGCATATCCGCTTCACATGGTTGTATGAAAACGCTCGCGCTATCGACGCCGATTATTTGGCGACAGGGCATTATGCCCGAATCACCCAAGACCCAGACGGGACATATCAACTCCGTAAGGGCTTAAATGAGGCCAAAGACCAGAGCTATGTCTTGAGCGTGCTGACTCAGGAACACCTCGCGCATACCATGTTCCCGATTGGGAATTATCCCAAGCCGCAAGTGCGTGAAATCGCCGCCCGATTCGGCCTCCCGACAGCGAGCAAAGCGGATAGCCAAGATTTATGTTTCTTGGGCGACGGGGATTATCGGCGCTTCTTGCGTGAATATGCGCCGGAAGCCCTGACACCGGGCGCGATTGTGCTACAAGACGGCACACAAGTCGGTGAGCATACGGGCCTCGCCAATTACACGATGGGTCAGCGTAAGGGCTTGAACGTCTACGGCAGCACGCCGCTGTTCGTCTTAGATTCCGACCCGACCCGCAACGTCCTCATCGTCGGCCCGCGTGAGCAGTTGGGCAGTGATGACCTGACCGCGCACCGCGTGACATGGACAGGCGGGAGCGCACCCGATGGCGCAATCCGCGCTCATGTCAAAATCCGCTATAAGGCCACGCCTTCAGCGGCGACGGTCACGCCATTAGAGGACGGGCGCGTCCATATTCGGTTTGATGCCCCCCTACGCGACATCACGCCGGGGCAAGGCGCGGTCATTTATGATGGAGACCGCGTGATGGGCGTCGGGATTATCGAGCGAGAGCTGGCACGAGGAAAGCAATCGTCTGGTTTGGGTATAGCATCACCAGCATAGCACCAGCCACGATATACGGGCCATACGGCATGGCCGCGAACGCGCTATACCCTCCCTTAAAGATGCGCTGGTAAATGATGATTGCCAGCGCACCTGCCGCGCCCAATAGGATTGTGGCGACCATCGCAAATAAGAACGCTTTCCACCCCAGAACCAGCCCAACCACCCCTGCCAGCATCACATCGCCAAACCCGAATGCCACCTCAGTGATGGCTTGGCCGCGCAATTTCCCCAGTACATAGGCGAAAAACGCGCCGCCGTTGAACAAGATGAAAAACACCCCATAACCGACTGCCCCGCCAATCAGAGCTTCGATGATGGTGTCCGGCTGGCGACCCGTCAGCAGCGCATCAACGACGGTGATAATCACGAACGGGTTAATCACCACGATTAAAATGAGGTGATGTTCCATATCAATCACGATAATCAGCGCGAACAGCGCGACATAAATCAGCCAGAAAATGACCTGTACCGCCGAAACCTGATAAATCGTTGATGCGTTGAGCGTCCACAGCGTCAACGCAATCGCCAACAATTCTGTCAGCGGGTGGCGAAAATCCAATTTATTTCCCTGCGAGGATGTCCTCTTGCCCATCAAAAACGTTAAGAGGCCGGACATCAACATGCCGCGCCGCGCTTCGCCATCTGGGTAACGCGGCATAGTCGGGGGGCGCTGGTACGGCAATTCATCCGCCAGCGCATTAGCAATTGCCCCGACGATGACGCCATAAACAATGGCAAACAAGATATGAAAAATGGTCATGGGCGAGTCACCTTTGCGCTGACGTGACGGACAAGGCGACCCTTGTCCTTACATTATGGGTTGGCGGACACGGCGTGCAGTGTCCCTAGATCATGGTAGAGGTAATACGGGTGATGGAGGCAATAAGGACAACGCCGTAATGATAACCACAACGGCAGCCGTCAAGCCGCCAATGACCACCATCATGCGCTGAAATCCGCTCAAGGTCAGGGGTTCGCTATCGGTATCCGATGGTCGCGCCGACTGGACGAACAGGTCGAGTCGCTGCACCTCCCCGGGTTTGATACGCCATGCCGCCAGCGCGGGCGACCCATCTTTCAGGCTGATAATCACCTGCGCGGCATCGGGATAATAGGACTCGGCCACATCACGCCCAGATGGAATCGGCGGCGTGGTGGGGTGCGAGTGATAAAACCCGACCAATTCGAGTTCGTGCCGCTCCAACCCAGTCAACGCCCGCGCCAAACCGATAGGCGACATCACGAAAGCGTTTTCCGGCGTCGGGCTGATATTTTCTACCGGAATCGCCTCGCGCACATCGCCGCCACGCCCAGCCAATAGCCCGCAACACTCACGCGGCGACTCGGCCTGAGCGTGGTCGGTCATCTGACGCGCCAAGTCAAGTGTCAGCCACACTCTCATTCCGGCGTACCCGCCTCTGGCGCGTCGCCTTGCACATCGGCGTAATCGTCTTTCCAATCTTCCACCGGGTCATACGGTGGAATCATGAAGCCGATCACCTCGGTCTCTTGGGGCGGGTTGCGCGTCTCATAAAACAACTCGACAGTCAGCGCATACGCGCCAGCCGGGTCATTTTTACCACGGATGTGCATCGTAAATTCCATCTTGTTGTGCATCGTCTCGATGATGTTGAGTTCAGTGACCAGCTTATCGTCATCATCATGCAAGGTCATGAGCAGATTCGGACGCTCTAAAAATGGTGTGACTTTGACCTCAACGAACACGCGGAAACGGTCAGGGTACGGCGTGACCGCCACCGACTCAATCTTGACGCGGGTGCGCGGCTGCGGCGCACCGCCCATATCAAACAACGGAATATCAACCATCTGGGGTTATGCCTGCTCTATGAGCGTTTTCAGCGCGTCCATCGCGGTATCGAACTGCGCCTCACTGACAAGGATGTGGTCACGGCTGAATGCGCCTAGCGGGATGATGCTCACCCCGGCGCGGGCGCACGCGGCGCTGATGGCCGCCATGAATCCCACGAGGTCAGGCGGCAGCACAATGTCGAACGTAATCAGCCGATAGCCAGACGCGCTAACCTCAGCCACACCTTTCAGCCGTCTCTCAAATTCCTCAACCGCCTCATCCGGCACAATCAAAGTCACTTCGTCTTTATCGACGATCATGGCGCTGAATGGGCTGCCGACCTCGGCCAAGACCCCCGCCCCTAGCGTAATCGCGGCGGCGGGCAGTTTGACCAATACATAACGCTCGTCGTCTGTCACCAAAGCAATTTGCTTGAGCGCGTCACGGGTCGATAAGGTCATGTTTTCCCTCACTCACTCGTCAAACTGATAAGTCGCCTCAGCATAATACCGAACTTGCCGGTTCGCAAATCGGCGTTGCATCCATTGACGCAGTGCCGCGTTTTTTTCTTGCAACCCAACCGTCGGGTCAATCACCAGCGCCATCGGGTAATTCAGGCGAATCGCCCGCCCCTGTATGATGTGTCGGCTGATACCCGGTGGTAGATAGGCTCTCTCCGCCGCTGCTTCAATGATGTCTTCTGGGTAATATTTGGGGAACAACATCAAGCCGGTGGCTTCAGGATAATCTGGGAAAATGTGCGCCGGGTCAGACTGGGCGCTCCGATTGAGCGATGCTTGGCGTTGATATAACCGGACGACCTCGCGCAGGACGGCATTACGCTCATTCACGCCGCGTGTGGTGGTATGGAAGCTGAAAATCCGGCCATCCGGCACAGCCAGTCGCGCCAACGGATTATCCACCGGTGCATCAATCACCTCAAGCGGCTCAATCCCGCGAAGTTGCATCATGAAACTCGCCATCTGCCATTTGCTGATGACGTGATTCCACACATCCAATTGCACCCACGGGCTAGAATAGTCCGCGACTTGTACCAAGATATGCGGCCAACCGAGATACGTAAAACAGTGGTGACGATTCGCGCCGTCGAGGATGACATAATCCGTGTCAGGATTCCCAGCGTCAATTTCAGCCACAATCGGCGGATTGAGGAAGTATTCAGCGTCTTTTAAGCGTTCAATCAAGGGAAGAGAACGTTGGCTGTCGTGTTCCTCATGCGGTTTCATCCGGCTAACCGGAATAATCCGTAAATCTGGCGTGGGCGCAGCAGTCATCGGAGAGGACATCTAAAATAACGCCTTTGAGTATAATATGTCAATAAAAATTCAGAAATTCTGTTACGACCTAGGGGCGCAGCGTGCTGCGCCCTCTATCGGTAACGTAAAGCCGGTATCGCGCTATTTCGGCGTAAAGATCGAGACGAACCCAGCGTAGTTCAACTCGGCGCAGATATAATCGCCATAGCGCACTGTGGGCAGAATAGTCCACTGGCGCGGCGCGCCTTGTGCTAATCCAAGTACACCATTTTGCAGGTTACTCTCCCCGCCCGGCTTGATACAGTGTGTGACCGGATACGGGAACTGCGTTAGGCCAGTGGTCATCCCGAACACATAAATATCGAACAACAAGCCGCGCCGTTCATATCCAGCGGGTTCGGTGGGCGAGAGATACGGCGCAACAGGACGGCACTGAAAATTGATGGCGCTCACATAAGTGATGCTGAGGTCGCCGCTATCGTAATACACATTCGGGCAGTTGTTCGGGTAGACGCTCATCGGCGCGAGGTTGGTGCTGGCGTCGCCGACCACTTGCTTGATAGCGCCGGGGGTCGTCGTGGTCGTGCCGCCTGTCGCCTTGCCAGTGATGAGTTCCACCGTGATGCGGGCGTTGCCTTTCATATCGAGGTTGACCGGCGCTGTACCGTTGGCGGGGCCAAACGTAGCGGCGGTGGTCAGGTTGTTGAGGTCGAAGACCGTCCCAGCCTTCCATCCCCAATAAGTCAAAACCGATGTCCCAGCGGTGTCGGCATAAAACTCAAAATCTACCGGCAGATAGAAGCCCACCCATAGGAAGTTCTGAGTCACCGTCACTGGCTGGTCAAATGTCACGGTATACACGCCGGGAACAGTGATGTCCACGGTCTGACGCTTGAGCAGGGTCGCGTTCTGGGGTGAGCCGCCATCCGCATCTTGATACACCAATGCCTCAACCGGGTTTCCGGGCATGGCGCGGCGGACATTGATGCTGATTTTCTCAACCTGAACCGGCAGGGTCACGCCCTTAGCCGCCAAATCGAACCCATTGATAATCAGCGACGGTTCGCCGCTGATGAACCAGCGCGTGCTGGTCGTGCCGGTGTTATTGGTCAGGATGACATCACCAGCTTGGGCGCTCGCGCCAGCCAGCGAAAACATCGCCAACATCACCAGCATTACAGGCCATAATTTACGGGGCATATATCCTGTCCCTCCCTATTATCACGTTCAGTATCGAATGTGTATTGTAAGCCGCCAGCCGCCGTGTTTCAATTCAAGTATTACGATTCGCCTACTTTAACCACTGGTCGAACCATGCCACAATCCGGTTAAGACGGTCAATCCGGTGTTCTGGCTCTCCGGCGCGGCTGAGTTCATGCCCCTCACGCGGGTAGCGCACGAACTCTACTGGCGCGTTGCCTGCCCGCCGCACCGCCGCGAAAAGCTGTTCGCCTTCGCTGACGGCCACGCGGAAATCATTCTCGCTATGGATAATCAGCAGCGGGGTCTTGATTTGATGGGCATACGCCAATGGCGAATGCGCCCATAAGGTCGCGGGATCGTCCGGCAATTCGGGGCCAAACTCATCTGGGATGAAGGTCGGGATGTCTGTCGTGCCGGTGAAACTAATCAGGTTATACACGCCGCGCTCAGACAGCGCCGCCTTAAAGCGGTGATCGCGGGCGATAATCCACGCAGTCATATACCCGCCATAGCTCCCGCCCATGATGCCCATACGCTCGGTATCTATCAGCCCCATTTTCAGGAATTCATCTAAGCCGGTGATGATGTCCGCTTGGGCGCGGTCTCCCCACTCCTGATGAATAGCCATTTGGAAGGCTTCGCCGTAGCCGGTGCTGCCGCGAGGGTTGCAGATGAACACCGCATAACCCGCCGCCAGAACCGTCTGCCAATTGTGCCATTCATTCTCATAATGCGGACTCCACATGATATGCGGGCCGCCGTGGATGTCGAGGATGAGTGGGAGTTTTTGCGCGGTGTCCGCATCGGGTGGCAGCGCATACCAGCCTTCGATTTCGATGCCTTCGCGCTCCCACATCAGGCGATTCCAAATCGGGATATATGTTTCGTCGCGCAGTTTGGCGTTGACCTGCGTCACCTGTCGGGTTTCACCGTTTGGCGTCTGGATATAAACCTCGGCCAGCGTTTCTGAATTAAACCCAACATAGGCGATTGTGCCGTCTGCCAATACATCGAATCTATCGGCGCGTCCATCAAATTCCACCACCGGGCGCGGGGAATCGTTCAGCCCCGGCAGACCATAAATCCAAGTCCGCCCGTTCAATTGGGCGTTGAAGTACAGCGTATTGCGCGCCCAAACTATGCTGACCGGGTTGACATCAACCCCCAGATTAACGTCTACCGTTTCGCCGGTTTGCGTGTCGCGCACCGCCAGACGGGTATATTTGATTGCCATTTGTTGGCTTGGGTAACGCAACCATGCCATCATACGCCCATCTGCTGAGAGCAAGCCTCGGTCATCGGCGTGCGTATCATCGGTGAGCGGGGTTTCTAATCCGCTAATCAGGTCGATGCGATAGATGCTGGCGTGGCGTCCCGGTTCATCATGCCCAACCACATCGACATGCGCGGTCAACAATGCCACGCCGTCTGGCGTCCATGACACCTCGGAATGATTGGCATCGACATCGGTCAGACGGCGCGGCTTGGTCGGTTCAGACGATTCGCCCGGCACATCCAGCAGGTAAATCTGGTTGAATTTGTCGGTCAGATAGCTCGTCCCAGCGCGATACGGCATCCCCTTGATGACTCGCGGGTCTACGCGCTTTTTCTCATCGTCTTCGGTGAATTTCTTGACGTTTTCCGGGTCGGCTTCATGGGCGCGGTCTGCGGCGCTCATGCCCGCCAAATACGCCAATCGCGTCCCATCCGGTGACCAAACCGGGGCGCTCACGCCATTGGGCGCATCGGTGATTTTACGCGGGTCGCCGGGGGCTTCGGTATTGAATAGATAAAGCTGCGCCTTATCCGCCCGTCCTGACAGGAATGCCAGCGTCTTGCCGTCTGGCGACCAGCGCGGGGCGCTATCTTTACCGCTGCGCGTCAGCGCGAACATGCGGCTGCCGTCAGTGCGTGCCAGCCAGATATTCCGCAGATAGACATTTTTTGCCTTGTCCGCTTGCACACGAACAACCGCCACCCACCGCCCATCAGGGCTGAGGCGCGGGTCTTCTAAGCCGACCATGTGCAGCAAGTCGTCAGCCGTGATAGTGCGTTTGGTGGGTGTGTCGTTCATGAGTGATTTTATGCCTATGTTTAGTAGTGCAGTTCTTCAGATTGGGCAATCACACGCTCTATGATGTCGAGGCCGCGCTCAAATTCTTCTTGCGTGATGATCAGCGGCGGGCAAATGCGGAGCGTGCTTGCGCCGCAGGCCAACGTCACAAGGCCGTGCAAGAAGGCTTGGTCAACCACTTCATCGCGGAATTTAGCGGCGGGTTTGCCGTCAGAGGTCAGGAACTCGACGCCAATCATCAGGCCACGTCCATCCACGCGCACAATCGACGGGTGCGACTTCATGAACTCGCTCAGGCGACCAATACCATACTCACCCAGTGCCGCTGAGTGCGCCAGCAGACCTTCTTCTTCAATCACATCCAACGTCGCCAACGCAGCCGCACATGCAACTGGGTTGCCTCCAAACGTGCTGGCGTGTGCGCCCGGAATCCACTGACCCATCACATCCTTGTGAGAGATGATGGCGCTGATGGGAAAACCTGACGCCAGACCCTTAGCGGTACAAACGATGTCAGCTCTCACGCCAGTATTTTCTACCGCCCACCAATTGCCGGTGCGCCCGACGCCGGATTGGATTTCATCGACAATCAGCAAAATCCCGTGGCGGTCACACAACGCACGCAGATTCGGGAAGAAATCATCACGCGGGACGACATAACCGCCTTCGCCTTGAATCGGCTCAACCAGAATCGCCGCGACTTCTTTGGCGGGCAACTTGCGCTTGAGGACAAAATCCTCGATATACTGCGCGACATCACCCCAATCATAACTATCGTCCTTGGCGCGTTCGCTATTCCACTTACCCGGGTAAGGCACATGCTCAACACCGCCGGGGATATACGGGTAATTGGCGCGTTGAACGTACTTGCTGGCCGTCACCGAGAGCGCCCCATACGAACGCCCGTGGAAGCTACCGTAGAAGCCGATGATATAGTTGCGATTCTCGCGGTAACGCGCCAGTTTGAGCGCCGCTTCGATGGCTTCTGTGCCGCTATTGCCAAAATACACCCGTTTATCCGATGGGCTGTCCGCGCCGTTAATCGGGGTGATTTGCTGCAAGCGTTCAGCCAACTCGACTTGCATCGGGCAGTAAAAATCCGTCGCGCCGATGTGAACGTACTTCTGCGCCTGTTTGGTGATGGCTTCAATCACTTTCGGGTGGGCGTGACCGGTAGACAGCACTGCAATCCCAGCCGCGAAATCCAAGTATTCGTGGCCGTCAACGTCCCACATCGTCGAACCTTTGCCGTGATCCATCACAAACCCATACGAGCGCGTATAGGAGGGTGAGAGCGAATTCGCGTCACGCTGCATCAATGGGCGTGCATTATCATGTTTATCGCGCAGGATAAAACCCTGTTCACGAGGGGCATTCGTCATGGTATTCTCCACTTGTTCACTTTGTACAAATTAAACCGAAGGGTTTATCTAAAGTCCGACTCAGTGTACCAAAGCACGCCCCGCTGGGATAGGCCGCGACGGGATGGTACAATTAGTCTTAAAGTTGGACGTTCCCAAGTTTAACAATCCACTGCCAAACCGTGGTAATTTCCAATTTTTAACGTCTAGCTGTCTACTGAAAACTGATCCCCGCCTATGAGCCGCGTCACGCCCGTTCGCCAGCAGTACCTCGACATCAAAGCCAAGCACCCCAACGCGATTTTGTTTTTTCGCATGGGCGATTTTTATGAGATGTTCGACGCCGACGCCGAAATCGCCGCCCGCGAGCTAGATTTGACCTTAACCGGGCGCAACTTCAGCCAAGACGGGCCGCGCACCCCGATGGCGGGCGTCCCACATCACGCCGCCGAGGGCTATATCGCCAAACTGGTCGAAAAAGGCTACCACGTCGCCATCTGTGACCAACTCAGCGAACCCACTGGCAAAGGCCCGGTTGACCGCGATGTCACCCGCGTCATCACGCCGGGGACGATTATCGAACCCGGCATGTTGAGCGAAAACCGCCCCAATTACCTGATGGCAGTCGTCCCGTTCGGCGACCCGACCAGTCGGGATTGGAAATCGGCGGGGCTGGCTTATGCCGACATCACCACCGGCGAATTTGCGGCCACCCAACTCAACGGAGATGAGGTCGGCGTTATGGTTCTGGAAGAACTCGCCCGGCTCGCCCCGCGTGAGGTTTTGATGCCGCAAACATGGGCATCCGGCGTCACACTTCCGGCGGGTATCAGCCTGACCCCGCTGCAAGATTGGCAGTTTGAGTTCAGTAGCGCCCAGCAAGTCATCTTGAACCATTTCGGCGTCAAATCGCTGACCAGTTTCGGCTTGGATGACAAGCCCAACGCCGCCGCCGCCGCTGGGGCGCTCTTGAGCTATCTGCGCCATACCCAGCGCGACGGCATGGCACAAATCACCGGCCTGCGCCCGTATAGCACCGACGGGTTCATGGTGTTGGACGGCTTCACCCGCCGCAGCCTAGAACTGACCGAGACCACCCGTAGCCGCACCTCCAAAGGCAGCCTACTCAGTGTCTTAGACCGCACCGTCACGCCGATGGGCGGGCGCTTGCTGCACACATGGGTCAATCAGCCGCTATTGGACTTGCAACGCCTCAACGCCCGCCTCGACGCGGTGCAAGCCTTGACCGACTCTGAGGCGACACGCCAAGACCTGCGCGCCGCGTTAAAGCGCGTCTCAGACATTGAACGCCTGACCAATCGCGTGCTGATGCGCCGCGCCGGGCCGCGTGATTTGCTCGGCTTGCGCCAATCACTGGAGGCTGTGCCAGATTTGATTGCGGCATTAGGCGTTCAACCCGCGCTATCGTCACTCTCGCGCACGCTTGACCCGTGCGAAGCGGTCAGTACCCTGATTGCCGACGCAATCGTTGATGAGCCGCCCGCCAAGCTGGATGTGATGGGCATCATCCGCCCGACGTTCGCGCAAGAAGTGTCAGACATCTTGAACGCCAGCCGCGACGCCCGTGACTGGATGGCTAACCTTGAGCCGATTGAACGCCAGCGCACCGGCATTGCATCGCTCAAAGTCGGCTTCAACCGCGTTTTTGGCTACTATATCGAAGTCACTCATGCCCAGACCGATAAAGTCCCAGACGACTATATCCGCAAACAAACCCTCGTCAACGCCGAACGCTATATCACCCCGCAAATGAAAGAATACGAGGCGCTCGTCCTCAACGCAGAGGAGCAAATCCTCAAAGTCGAACGCCAGATTTTCGAGGACGTGTGCGCCCGTATCGCTGAACATGTCCACCCGCTGTTGAAGACCGCCCGCGCTGTCGCTCATCTGGACGTTTTTCTGTCGTTGGCCGATGTCGCCATGCGCGAGGGGTATTGCCGTCCCGTCCTGACCGATGATGACCGCCTGATTTTGCGGTCTGGTCGGCATCCTGTGGTGGAGCAATCGCTTTCCGACGGCGGGCGTTATATCCCCAATGATTCCCATTTCGATACCTTGTCGCGGGTGCATATCATTACCGGGCCGAATATGGCCGGTAAATCGACTTACATCCGCCAAGTTGCGCTCATCACGCTGATGGCTCAAATCGGCAGTTTCGTCCCAGCGGATGAAGCCATCATTGGGCTGGTAGACCGGATTTTTGCCCGTATCGGCGCACAAGACGAAATCCACGCCGGACAATCCACGTTTATGGTCGAGATGGTCGAGACAGCGCGCTTACTATCTGGCAGTACGCGCCGCAGCCTGCTCATCTTGGATGAAGTCGGGCGCGGCACATCCACCTACGACGGACTCGCCATCGCCCGCGCCATCATCGAGTACATCCACAACAACCCACGCCTGAACTGTCGGACACTG
>Ga0163154_10003302_pt1 | contig 22502 bp, 18 predicted proteins | sample OliLakLV19MP9P1_FD_148649 | JGI IMG/M metagenome (GOLD analysis project Ga0163154, IMG submission 148649) | Freshwater microbial mat bacterial communities from Lake Vanda, McMurdo Dry Valleys, Antarctica - Oligotrophic Lake LV.19.MP9.P1 | ecosystem: Environmental > Aquatic > Freshwater > Lake >... | reverse complement strand
GACCTATACGCAGTTATTGCCCCATCAAAATCACCTCGATCTAAGGACATTTGAGCGATCGCTATGTTTGCCTTTAAATGGCGGGGGTTGAGAGTTAAAACTCGCTGATAAATTTCGGTTGCTTCGGCAATGTCGTTTTTACTTTCACTCACGCCCGCTAAAGCTACCAATACATCAATGTTACTGGGATCGAGACGATTGGCATTCATGTATGTACTAAATGCTTCTTCTAAATTGCCTTTGCGTTGGAGCAAATAACCTAAATTTAGATGTGCTTTGATGTTAGTAGGAAGTAGCGCAATAATTTGACGGTAAACTGCTGAGGCACCGAAAAGATTTTCTTGTTGGGTCAAAACATAGCCAATACTCAAATAGGCATCAATATTGCGGGGATCGAGTCTAATGGCGTTACGATAAGCGGTTAGTGCTTGGGGAAATTGTTGTTGTTGGGTATAGATAAATCCTAGAGCAATTAATGGTTTAGGGTCTTTTTTATCGAGAATACTGGCGCGTTGGAAAGCGGCGATCGCCTCTGCAAAATTTTCCTGCTGAATTAATAAAAACCCAATACTGGCTTGAATACGGGCATTATTTGGTGCGGATACGGCGGCTTGACGATAGGCAGTTAATGCTCCTACTATATCTTGGGCATCCCAAAGTTGCTTGCCACGAGTGATTAATTTGGTCGGGTCGGCTTTTTTAACTGCTTGAGCGATCGCGGGTTCGCATATGTATAGAGCGGTGGCGATCGTAATTACAACCACACAAGTTTTAATGATCTGATTAGATATTAAATTAAATGTTGATTTAGATAGATAGTGTGACAACAGGCATCCTCCATGATGATTTGAGCTAATAGACCCTTTGAGTAAATAGCTTTTAAGACTTCAGGTAAAATTGTGTAAAAAATTTTCTATAAGTGCTGATTATTAATTTCGGTAAAATTACATTTTGTTGATTCTAAACCAGAAAGTCTCAGATCTTCAACCCCAATCAATCTTTTCCACTCAATAATGTAAGTTTTACATTCATCAACCCACCAAAAACTATCAAACGCAAATCTTCTCTAATCGCCAAGATTACTAATGAATGGGTTAACTCGTAACTTGTTAAGAAAATATTGTGTGCGGAGAATTTGGGCGTACGAAGCTATAGTGTGACTTAAAATCTGGCTTACTTGATTTTTAAGAGTTAGTTTAAAGGCTGGCTTAAAATAATTAAAATAATAAATAGTTGAAATCATTTCAAGTTTTAACTTAACTTGGTTAACTTACGAAATTTTTGGGCTTAAAACTTTCTGAACTAAAAGAAATTCTCAAGATATTTGTATTCTCACATTAATCCTAATAGGTCAATCATCGTGACTCCAGCTTTATCTACTGCCGTTGCCACTCAATCCGTTAGCTCTACGATAAATTCGGGAGCAAATTTAGAGGCAGATTCGGGAGTGTACATTACCATGCACGGGCATTTTTATCAGCCACCCCGTGAAAACCCTTACCTAAATGCGATCGAAACCCAAGAGGGAGCCGAGCCTTTTCATGACTGGAATCAACGGATTCATGCTGAATGCTATCGCCCTAACGCCTTTGCCCGTATTCTCAATAGCAGTGGCAAGCTTTTAAGAATAGTCAACAATTTTGAATACCTGAGCTTTAATATTGGTGCGACTTTGCTGTCTTGGTTAGAGCAGTACGATCCCGAAGTTTATCAACGTATTCTTGATGCCGATCGCGTTTCATCCGATCGCCTTAACGGTCATGGGAATGCGATCGCCCAAGTTTATAACCACATTATTATGCCTTTGGCAAACCGTAGGGATAAACTCACCCAAATTCGCTGGGGGAAGGAGGACTTTAAAGCCCGATTTGGACGAGAGACTGAAGGAATGTGGCTGGCAGAAACCGCCGTAGATTATCCAACTTTAGCGGCATTAATTGCGGAAGGCATTAAGTTTATTATCCTAGCCCCGTCTCAGGCACAACGCTGTCGCCCGATTAGTGACGATCCCCATCCTTGGACTGAAGTAAGTGGCGGTCAAATCGATCCCAATCGTCCCTATCGCTGTCACTTAAAGCCTGCGGATCGCAATTCGCCTTACCTTGATATTTTCTTTTACGATGGTCCCATTTCTCGCGATATGGGCTTTAGCGATCTGCTTCATAGTTCTCATAATCTGGCAGCAAGGCTGGGGCGGGCAGTGCGGGGGGATCATCGTGCCTCTCAGATCGTTTCTGTCGCTACCGATGGTGAAACCTTTGGGCATCACAAGCACTTTACCGAGAAATCTATTGCCTATGCTTTTACCGAAGAATTTCCACGGCGGGGCTGGCACGTTACTAACTACGCGCACTATCTCAGCTTATTTCCACCAACTTGGGAAGTAGAGATTAAACCCGTTACGGCTTGGAGTTGTGCTCACGGGGTGGATCGTTGGCAAACTGATTGCGGTTGTGGCGTTGATATTGGCTTTGGTAAATGGCGTAAAACTTTGCGTCAAACTTTAGATTGGCTGCGCGATCGCCTAGAGCTAATTTTTAACGAAGCAGGCGCAAAATATTTTATCGATCCTTGGGCAGCGAGAGATGGCTATATCCACGTACTTAGAGATTCTTTACGCCACGGTACTGTTAATAATGGTGATAACCAAAAGACCTTAGATAATTTCTTTAAGCTTTATGCCAAACCGAGCGCGATCGCTACTCAAGATAAAGTTAATGGTAAGGTTGATGCCCTCAGACTTTTAGAGATGCAGCGTCATGCTTTGCTGATGTTTACCAGTTGTGGCTGGTTTTTTGAAGAGCTATCCCGTCCTGAAGGCGTGCAGATTTTACGTTATGCAGCGCGGGCGATCGAATTGGCGGCAGATGTCACGGGGATACTGCTTGAGTCTGAGTTTATGCAACGCTTGGCACTATGTCCGAGTAATGTCGAGAAATTTGGTAATGCCGCACAGGTTTATCGCGAGCTTGTGATCCCGTTTAAAATTAGTCTCAAACAGGTTGCTGCCGATTATGCCGTTAGCACCTTATTTAATAGCTATCTGCGCGAAGATGCTCAACAGCTTTATTGCTATGCCATCAATCAACTCGACTATCAACTCGAACGAATTGGGTCAATGGCTCTGGCGATCGGGCATATTCTCCTGACATCTAGCATTACCCAAGAATCGGTTGAATATAATTTTGCGGTTTTGCATTTGGGCGGATACGACTTTCACTGTGGGATCAAGCAATTTAGTGGCAGAAAAGACTATGAAGAAATTAAAATCTCCTCCTTTACAGCCCTCAAACAAGCCAGTGCCGTAGGGATCATCCTGTCAATTTCCAAAGCATTTGGGGATGAATACTTTAACTTGCAGGATCTCTTTGCTGAAGAACGCCATCGCATTTTACATTTATTATCGGGCGAAACTTTATTACGACTCGATCAGCTTTATGCCCAAGTTTATCGGGATAATTACGGAATTTTAGCCTCGTTTCGGCGCGATGGATTAGTAGTGCCTAGAGAGCTCCAAGTGGCAGCAGAAATCACGCTAAATTATCGATTACTAGCCGAGCTAAAACGCTTAGAGAGTGGAGAAAAACTCCCGATCGCCGAATTAGATGCTGTAGCGAAAGAAGCAAATAACATCGGTTGTAATCTGGATCGAGTTGAGGCTGCCAAAATTTTAGAACGGGCGATTCTAAATCATCTATGGTACTTAGTTCATGACGATGACTCTAATAAATCAAATGGTAAATCAAATGGTGAATCAAATGGTAAGAATGACTCTAGCAGAGGGATTTCTTACAGCGTTAATCAAATCGAGCAGGTTATAGACTTGGCAGAACGGTTAAAAATTAGTTTAAATCTCGAACGCTGTCAGGAACTTTATCTTAGCTATCTAAATAAAGTCACAATTGAAGAAGACTATAATTTGGCTGCCTCAGACTTAGAGAAGCTTTTAGAATTAGGCGAAAAAATTGGGATTGCTTGCTTAATCTAGCATTTAGATTTTCAATATCTGCTCTAAAGTGGGCTGAGATAACAAACTACAATACCGATCGAACTCAATGCCATTACGCGATTAGCGATCGCAGGATTCACAGAAATACCAAAGTTTGAAAGTAAACTTGCGACGATTTCTAAGTTTAGGATATTGAAAACCCTACCGTCTTCTGCTAGGGCTACGAGTACGAGAGCTACCAAAATTATTTCTAGAAGGCTGGCGATAGCTAGGGCGGTTACTACGTCGTAGGGTATTTGTCCCATAACCTAATCCCGCGGGGCGATCGCTCGATCTAATACCTGTATTTCGGCGTGGCGTAGAAGTAGTCGGCGTTCTAAGATTGCGTGTACTGCGTATAGTTTGGCGATTACGAACTGCGGCAGGGGGCGCATTGTAGCGTTGTTGATAAATAGTCACCGACTCATTATAGGTTCTACCATAACCACCATAACCAAAAATGCCACCAGATTGATAAATAGGTGGGACATAGTATTGAGGTCTAAACAGCAAGCTGCCGATCGCCTGACCTGCTAATGCACCTGCAAACGGTGACCAAAAACTAGATTCTTGGCGCACGACAACCCGTTCTGTTTGTCCTGTTTGGGGATTAGGTTGCTCTTCAGTTATATTATGCACATAGTCGATTTTAAAATCTTTTTCAATATGCATCGAAGCCTGATTGTTCTCTAGTTTTAGGTAGTTTTTCTGTCCCTTTGAGATTTCTTCATCGGTAAGTTGTGCCATCTGGAGGTCTGTAGTGCGATAAGCAGCAGAATCACCAGGCTTTGTATTTAACAGCATAACAGTGTACTCACCATCGGCATCGTTATAAGTGGCTTGCTGTAAGGGATATTCCCCATTACTTAAACGATTTTGGACAGTAGTTGCCGTCCGAGTAGGAGGATTTGGCGATGAACTAATTTGAGTGGGACTGACTCCGCAGGAAACAGTCGTTACAGTTAGAGTCAAAACCATCACATAGATCAGAAATCGACGGAACATATTCATAATAGAAAAGAGTTAAAAATTATTGATAACAGATGCAAAAAGGGATGATTTTAAGCTAAATATAAAAATATTGCGATCGCCCTACTCCAAGGTCAGATCCATTACAACGGAATCAACTCTGGGAAATGGCTCAATAGCTGATCTGCGGTCAATTCATCTCCTAATTGTGCGGGAGAAAAGTGAACCTGAACGGCGCGCAGTCGGTCTTGATAATGCAAATTTATCAGTGCCTTCAGAGCAGTTTTTAGCGCATTAATATCGGAGAGATCGGTTTCCAATTCAGGTACGTTGTCTTCATAGGCAACAGTCAACATCACAATCAGGTTTTGCGTGATTGATACAGATAAAACGTCGTTAGATGACTCTAAGCCTTCCACTTCAATGCCACTAAGGTAGCGTTGGGCAGAATCGGTAAATAATTCTTCAACAAAGTCACCAGCTTCGCCCTCGTCACTAAAAATATCTCCTTCGTTTGCCACCGACTGCCAATAAACGTCGTACTGCAACAAGCTCTGACAAATTTCTGCCAATCCTTCACCAAAAATCTGAATATCTCCATCTGCTTCAATGGCATTGCGGGCAGAACTGTTTAGCACACCTAATAACGGAGCCACTTCTTTACCAGCCAAGTGCAGAAATAGGCGAAAAACCACAAAGCGAGTTTTACCTATCATTTGATTAAAGCGATCGCCTAACGAACCCATTCCGACTACCTCTAACCAGTTAAGTCATTACCTACCGTATATTCCTACTTTAGATCGCACCGTCAAACTATCTTTAGGGTGATATCTTAGATTCGTATACTCCCTTTCCAGTTAAAAATTAGTCTTTTAGGGTTGTGGGGGCGAAGCCCCCACGAAGGGGCTCTGCCCCTTGACCCCGTTTCAGTCATATATATTTCTACGCTAGGAAGGGAGTAGCTTTATAAATATTGGGAGTAAAGTTCTAGATCGAAAAAATTAGTGACGCTACAAAACCTAGCATCAAGATTCTCCGTAATATTCTTTAAGATCGAATTCAGAGATTCATAGACTTTTAGCAGGATTGTCCCAACGCAAACTGAGAGAACTGATTACGACACTGATCGAACTTAGTGCCATTGCTAGACCCGCGATCGCAGGATTCATCGAAATCCCAAAACCAGATAAAACCCCTGCGGCAATGGGGATACTGAGAGTATTGTAGGCAAATGCCCAGAATAGATTTTGACGAATTTTACCAAACGTAGCTCGGCTCAGCCTAATCGCTGCCAGTACATCGCTGATATCATTTCGCATTAAAACTATATCCGCCGTTTCCATCGCCACATCCGTCCCCGATTGTAAAGCTATACCGACTTCTGCCTGAGCTAATGCCGGAGCATCATTTACCCCGTCACCCACCATTGCCACTTTATAGCCTTGGCTTTGCAGTTGGGCGATAGCCGTTGCCTTGCCATCGGGTTTTACTTGAGCTAATACTTTATCAGTCGGTATATTTAGTTTCCGCGCAATTACTTGAGCAGTTTCGGGGCGATCGCCTGTGAGCATCCACACTTGTAATCCTAAATCTTGTAAAGACTTAATTACTTGGGGAGCTTCGGGCTTAATGGGATCTTGGATGGCAATGATGCCTATAAATTCCGAATTAACTGCCACAAAAACGGGGGTTTTGCCCTGAGTGCCTAAGTTTTTAGCGGTTTCTAACCACCGATCGGGAATATTTACTTGACGATCGCCCAACCAATCTTGATTGCCAACTAAAACTATCCGATCGCCAATTTTTGCCTCTACGCCCGATCCAGTTTGGGAAATTTGAGCAGATTCTATATCTAAGCGATCGCTTTGAGCTTTAGCAATAATTGCTGCTCCTAAAATATGATTTGCTCCTGTTTCGGCACTAGCAGCGATCTGAATTAGATTACTTTTGGTATTTACTTCAGGATTAATCGGTAACACATCCGTAACTTCAGGTTTGCCCAGAGTTAATGTTCCAGTTTTATCAAAAGCGATCGCCGAGAGGTCGTGAATTTTTTCTAAACTAGCTCCACCTTTAATCAAAATTCCCTGTTCGGCACCAATCCCTGTTCCTACCATAATCGCGCTCGGAGTAGCTAGACCTAAGGCACAAGGACAAGCTACGACTAAAACCGTAATCGCATTCTTTAAACTAAATAAAATATCTGCTTGTAAAAGTCCCCACCATATCAAAAAGGTCATACTCGCTATAACCATTACCCCGTATGTAAAATAGCCCGCTACGGTATCGGCTAAATGTTGAATCGGAGCTTTACTTGCCTGTGCCGCCTCCACCAATGCCACAATTCTCGCCAAAGTTGTATGCTCGGCTGTCTGCATGACTTCGACCGTAATTACCCCAGACAGGTTTAAGGTAGCTCCCGTAACTCTGGAGTTTTCTTGCTTAATTACAGGCATCGACTCACCCGTGATCATCGACTCATCTACGGTTGTAGTACCTAAAATAATTGCGCCATCAATGGGAATCTTTTCACCGGGTAAGACCAAAATGCGATTGCCGATTTCTAAATCCTCAATGGCAGTCTGCACCTGCAACTCACCCATAATTACTCTAGCAATTTGCGGTTGTAAGCTCATAAGCGTCTGTAATGCCCTCGATGCTCGATCTGTTGCCGAAGCTAGAAGCGATCGCCCCAACAATACAAACCCCAATAACATGACTGGCTCTTCAAAAAAGCAATGCCATCCTAGCTCTGGCTTAACTAAAGCAATTACACTGGCAGAATAGGAAGAAATTACACCCAAACTCACCAACGAATTCATATTAGGGGCGCGATACCACAAACCTCTAAACCCATCCCGCCAAATATCCCAACCCGAAGTAATTAAAGCAACTGTGGCGATCGCCCCGTGGGTAGACATATCACTCAAAATATTCATGGAACCCAGATGTGAGCCACCCAAATGTCCGATAATCGCCAGCACAATTAAGCCAACGGCAAGGAATATATCGACTTTGAGTGAAGTTTTTTTATTTAATTTTTGATTTAAATTGGAACTTTGAGAGTTCTTTGGCTCAATTGGTTCTAAGGTAAATCCTAGCTGGGCGATCGCTTTAGTTACATCTTCTAAAACTTGGGCGCGACTAATCTTGCTGTCATAGGCGATCGCTACTTTTTCCGTAATTAAATTCACACTTGCTGCCCTAATTCCAGCACAAGTTAACAACCGTTTTTCTACTGCCGCCACACAGCCCGCACATTTCATCCCTTTGACTGCTAAAGATATCTGAGCCAGAGTTGTTTGAGATGGAGCATTAATTACGGTCACAGTGTTAGTCATTGCTAAAATTCTTGCAAAGTTTCATGAATACAATCTATCCTACCGACTTAGTTAGATATTTTTGATTACTTTCTTTCGTTTTTGGCATTTTTCAGAATTTTGATGAGTATAAAGTACTTATCTATAGACAAATTAGATAATTTTTGGTCGTATTTTTGTAAATTGTCAATACTAGGCTGCATACAGACAGCTATATTCTTTAGTAAAGATGTCATTCAACTAAATTTGATTTCTGCGTACATAGACATTTATAAAATTCAAGTATTAGTTTTACTAATATTAAGAATATAAAACTATAATCCTACTTTATTGCAAAAGCCCCGCTATAACGATATTCTGGATTCATAGTTAGTAAAGTCTGTTACAAAATTAAAAATGGCTATATCCGTCGCGATCGCAAGATCTTGGAGGCTAATAGTAGTTTTAATAAAAAACAAATACAAAATTCATAGGAGAATTTCGGAGAATCCGATATGGCGATCGCTGTAGGAATGATTGAAACTCTTGGTTTCCCCGCCGTTGTAGAAGCAGCCGATGCAATGGTAAAAGCTGCCCGTGTAACCCTCGTGGGTTATGAAAAAATTGGGACTGGACGTGTCACTGTGATCGTACGTGGTGATGTTTCTGAAGTTCAAGCTTCTGTTGCGGCTGGTGTTGATGCTGCAAGGCGTGTAAATGGAGGAGAAGTTTTATCTACTCATATCATTGCTCGTCCTCACGAAAATCTGGAATACGTTTTACCAATTCGATACACCGAAGATGTAGAAATGTTCCGTGTTTAACTACCTATTTAGTCAACTTGTTTAATCAAGACGTTAGATTTAACAAATTTAACAATAACTCTTTAACTATCAAGTCAGATTCAATATCTTACACTCTCAATATTTCACTTTTCACTCTCACTAAATTCAAACGAATACTTAAGGATAAATACTCATGGCAATTGCAGTTGGAATGATTGAAACTCTTGGTTTCCCCGCCGTTGTAGAAGCAGCCGATGCGATGGTAAAAGCCGCCCGTGTCACTTTGGTCGGTTACGAAAAAATCGGTACAGGTCGTGTCACCGTAATCGTACGTGGCGATGTTTCTGAAGTACAGGCATCAGTTGCGGCTGGTGTTGAATCAGTCAAACGGGTTAATGGCGGACAAGTTCTTTCTACCCATATCATCGCTCGTCCACACGAAAACCTCGAATACGTTCTACCGATCCGCTATACCGAGGCTGTAGAACCATTCCGTGAAAATGTGAGCGGCATCCGTCCTCTTCCCGTATCTAGACCCTAATGCAAATTGCTAGAGTTCTGGGTACAGTCGTCAGCACCCAAAAAGAGCCTAGTTTGACGGGCGTAAAGTTCCTCTTGTTGCAATTATTGGATCGAGAGGGACAGCCCACACCCGAATATGAAGTGGCAGCCGATAGTATCGGGGCGGGTATAGATGAATGGGTTTTAGTCAGTCGTGGTAGTGCGGCACGCCAAATTCCTAGAGGTGAAGCTCGTCCTGTAGATGCGGCGGTAATTGCAATTATTGACTCTATTAATGCCAGCGATCGCCTAATTTATAGCAAAAGAGAACAATATCGCTAGTTTTAGCATTTTTTAGAGCTTAGATACGTTTAGATAAGCATTGGCTTCAGAGCCTTAATTTTTAATAATTTATTTTGTGATTTAGTTAGGAGAATTCTATATGGCAGTCCGTAGCTATGCGGCTCCCCCTATGCCTTGGTCAACCCAATATACACAGCCCACAATTGACAAAACGGCATACATTCATGACTCTTCCTACATTATTGGAGATGTCAGAATCGGCGCGGGGGTTTTAGTTTCACCGGGTACTTCTATCAGAGCTGATGAAGGTGAACCTTTTTACATCGGTGAAGGAACAAACGTTCAAGATGGCGTAGTTGTTCATGGCTTAGAACAGGGCAAAGTCACTGGTGATGATGATAAACCATACTCGGTGTGGATTGGCAATGACACTTCCATTACTCACATGGCACTAATTCATGGACCTGCCTATGTTGGGGATAACTGCTTTATTGGGTTTCGCTCTACAGTATTTAACTCTAGGGTAGGCGATGGTTGTATCGTCATGATGCACTGCTTGATTGAAAATGTGGAAATCCCTGCAGGTAAATATGTTCCGTCAGGAGCCATCATTATTTCCCAAGAGCAAGCGGATCGCCTCTCTGATGTGCAGCCTGCCGATAGTGCCTTTGCCCTTCATGTTGTCGGTATAAACGATGCCTTACTATCTGGATATCGATGTGCCGAAGATGGCTCCTGTGCAACTCCTCCTCGAGTTGAAAAAAATCCTAAAACTTCTCATGATAATTCTCTTAGTAAACCCATAAGTGTAGAAATAGTTACTGGCATGAATTCAATTACTAAATCAAGTACTTCCGATGTTGCCACCCAAGTTCTAGAGCAAATTCGACAGTTACTAGCACAAGGCTATAAGATCGGTACCGAACACGCTGACGATCGCCGCTTTCGGACAAGCTCATGGACAAGCTGTACTCCTTTTCAATCTAATCGCGAGTCAGAGGTAATTGCCGAATTAGAATCTTGTCTACAAGAGCATAGCGGTGAATATATTCGGTTAATTGGCATCGATCCCAAGGCAAAACGCCGAGTCTTAGAGCAAATTATCCAACGTCCCAATGAAAAAGTGGTATTTAATGCTTCGGCACTTAATTCTTTTACCGCTCCATCCAGCCATCATTCCAGCCCACAGTCTTCTGCTCATGGTTCTAGTTTAGGCTCCAACTCAGGAATTCATGGGGATGTAGTAGGAACTGTAAATCAACTTTTAACCCAAGGCAATCGAGTCACAGTGGAATGGGTAGATGAGCGTAGATTCAAAACAGGTTCTTGGCAAACGGCTGGAACTATTACGGCGATCGCCCAGTTAGACCAAATTACTAGCGAACATCAAGGCGATTACGTCAAAATTATCGGCACCGATCCTAAGTCCAAACGGCGGATTGTCGAAACTATCGTGCAGCGACCTAATGGTAAGTATGTGCCTAATTCTCATCCTAATTCTCATAATTCTAATGGATCGTCTGGAAACGGCAATTATTCATCTAATATCGAAGCTAAAGGTTTTGGAGCTAAAGGTGACATCTCTACTCAAATTCACCAACTTTTGGCACAAGGCAATCGAGTCACAGTGGAATGGGTAGATGAGCGCAGATTCAAAATAGGTTCTTGGCAAACTGCTGGAACTATTACAGCGATCGCTCAGTTAGAGCAAATCATGCAAGAACATACGGGTGAATATGTGCGCGTAATCGGTACCGATGCCAAATCTAAACGCCGCATTGTCGAAACTATTGTCCAACGTCCCAATGGCAAAGTTAATCCTCAGGCAAATCATGCTCCTACTAAGGCGGTTGGTTTTGGTACTGTAACTACCTCAAATAAGGTAAATACTCCATACACATCATCAAGTTCATTAAGTAGCGATTTAGCAACCCAAGTAAATCAACTTTTCAACCAAGGACATCGAGTTACGGTCGAATATGTTGATACGCGCAGATTCAAAACTGGTTCTTGGCAGACAGCAGGTACGATTACGGCGATCGCCCAGTTAGACCAAATCATTCAAGACCATAGCGGTGAATACATCCGAGTTATCGGTACTGATACTAAATCCAAGCGCAGAGTTTTAGAACTCATGGTGCAAAGACCAGCAAAATAAAGATAATGCTTTTACAGCCACTACATTCAGTAAATTACTCTGACTTTCATGTCAGTGGCGATGTCACTATTCACCCCAACGTAGCGATCGCCCCTGGAGTTTTAATTCAAGCCGATCCTGACAGTCAGATCGTGATTGAATCTGGAACCTGCATTGGGATGGGAACAATTATTCATGCCTATAAAGGCGTAATTGAGATTAAATCAGGGGTGACGATTGGCACTGGGGTTTTGATTGTAGGAGCAGTAACAATTGGGGCTAATGCATGCGTAGGTTCGATGACCACGGTATTAAATCAAACAATTCCAAGTGCAGAATTGGTGTTAGCAGGTTCGCTTTTAGTTGTGGGCGATCGGCAAGCTCCAACTTTAACTGCTGGGAATTTAACTGCTGGGAATTTAACTAAAGTATTACAATCGCCATCACCTCAGACTACTGAAGAGATTAAAGAATCTTTTGAATATAAAGAACCTTATAAAACTACATTAGTTATCGAATCATCCTCCGATCAGTCTGAGACCTCGATTGTGATTAAGGAGTCTATCAAAGGTAGCGAATCAAGTCCCCAAGTCTACGGACAGGAAAACTTAAACCGTCTTTTAGCAAAGCTTTTACCCCATCGCCAATCGTTAAATCGTCCCCTTAACAACCAGAATAATATTCAAAATAATAACCAGAACGATAGTCAAAATTGATTAAAAATGGCTTAATTGTAATTTTAGGAGCCACCGCTACTGGGAAAACTGCCCTAGCGATTAAACTGGCTCAAGCACTTAATACGACTCCAATTAATACGACCCCAATTATTAGTGCAGATTCTCGACAGGTTTACAAACATTTTAATATTGGCACTTCCAAGCCTAATCTCACCGAACGTCAGGGCATTTCCCATTATTTAATTGATATTGCCGAACCCGACACCACACTAACTTTAGCTGAATACCAAAAACAGGCTCAAAATTTAATTAGCGAATTTCATCATCAAGGTATTACGCCAATTTTAGTAGGTGGGACTGGGCTTTATCTTAAATCGATCGTCTGCGGCATGAAAATACCTAAAGTTGCGCCTAATCATGACCTGCGATCGCAGCTTTTAGCCCTAGGACAAAGTCAATGCCATCAAATGCTTTTACAGGTCGATCCTGACATCAAAATACATCCAAACGATCGATTTCGCACAATTAGGGCATTAGAGGTTTTCTATGTAACAGGTAAAACCCTGACCGCCCAACAATCTCAGTCTCCACCAACTTATCCAATCGTGCAAATTGGGACTAACACGCCAGAGAATCATAGAAAAATAGTGAGCGATCGCATTAACCAAATGCTCAAACTGGGCTGGCTGGAAGAGATTAAAGCTATTCAAACTAAGTATGGTGCTGACTTACCTTTATTAAAAACTTTAGGCTATGCCGAGATGTGCGATTACCTATCAGGCAAAACAAATCTGGACATAGCCAAAGAACTAACTATTACGCACACAATGCAATTTGCTAAACATCAACGCACTTGGTTTCGGTCAAATCAACTTGCAAATATAACTTGGGTTAATAATTTTAGTAGTGGCGATCGCCATCAAGAAGCAATTGAGAACTTACTTAATCTGATCCATAATCGAGAAAATCGGTAAATACATTCCGACTAGAATCGAACCTACCATTCCCCCCAACACCACGATCATAATTGGTTCCATAATGCTAGTCAGAGCTTTTACCGCCTCTTCCACTTCATTTTCATAGAAGTCAGCCACCTTCATTAGCATCTTATCTAGTTCCCCAGTTTCTTCACCAATCGTGATCATCTGGATCGCCATCACAGGGAAGACATTTTCTTTTTCAATCGCTGGGGCAATCTGTCCACCCTCTCTAACTACTTGACGCGCAGAAGTTAAAGCATTAGTTAAAACCTGATTACCTGCAGTTTCACCTGTGATTTCCAATGCGCCTAAAATTGGCACACCTGCTCTAGATAAGGAACCAAAAGTACGAGAGAATCTTGCTACGGCAGTCTTTCTGAGTAGGTCGCCAAATAGAGGTAGCTTTAGGAAAAGTCCATCTAAATAAAGCTTGCCCGCAGGAGTGCTGTATATAAACGAGTAAATGAACCCAAAGATAAAAATTGCAATGGGAATTATGATCACGCTAGGACTACGCAAGAAATTACTAATATTCACTAATACTTGGGTAAAAACTGGAAGCTCACCACCCAATTGCTTAAATACACCCTCAAACGTAGGTAAGATAAATACGCACATCCCGACAAAAATTAGCACTGCGAGAATCGATACTGTAACTGGATAAGTCATTGCCGACTTAATTTGGTTATTTAACTTAGCAGAATCCTCTAAAAGTTTAGCAAGTCGCTGTAACACATCATCAAGTACACCGCCTGCTTCTCCTGCTTGCACCATAGCGCAATAAAGCTTATCGAAAGACTCAGGATGTTTACGCATAGCATCGGAAAGGTTAGCCCCCTGTTGCACGTCTTCAAGAATACTTTTTAGAGCTACTTTAAGCTTAGGGTTTTCACATTGATCGGTCAAAACCCCTAAACCACGAACAATAGAAACACCAGCATTTACCAAGGTTGCTAATTGGCGAGAAAAAATTGCTTGATCTTTAACCGTTACTTTCTTCATAGACATAGAAAGCTTCTCAAGGCTAAAGCCATCAGCTACTTCCTTAATTTCGACAATGGAGAAACCCTGTTGGCGCATTTTATCTCGCGCTTCTCTAGGATTTTCCGCAATAATCGTCTGCTTAACGGTAATACCTTGGGCATTTTTGAGCTCGCATTTATATTTAGGCATAATTTTTTCCTTTGGAATATTTAACTGTAATATTTATGGTTAACCAACAATAGAACGGGACTTAATCAAGGATGGATCTTTAGGATCATAGATAGCTTTTTTACGCATTACAGAAGGAGGATTGGGTCCAACTAAGCGATGTAATTCTTCGGGGCGGGAAGTTTTAGAAATGGCGGATTCAAAACTAATTTCACCTTCCTTGTACAAATCTGCCAAAACTGACTCTAAGGTTTGCATTGACTCTTTACCACCTGTTTGGATAAATCCATACATCTGTGCGGTTTTACCTTCGCGAATTAAGTTAGAAATAGCTGGGGTGACAATCATAATTTCCTGTGCCATCACGCGCCCAAATTGACCGGGTTGAGGATTTAGTCGAGGAATTAAGGTTTGGCTCAATACTGCAACTAAGGAGTTGGATAACTGCACGCGAATTTGCCCCTGTTGACCGGGAGGGAACACATCTACCATTCTATCTACAGTCTGAGCGGCAGAGCTAGTATGTAATGTCCCAAATACTAAGTGTCCTGTTTCGGCGGCGGAAACTGCCAATTGAATCGTTTCTAAATCCCGCATTTCTCCAACTAAAATTACGTCTGGATCTTCGCGTAGCGCACCTCTAAGCGCATTGGCAAAACTTTTTGTGTCTTCTCCAACCTGCCTTTGGTGAATTATGCTTTTTACAGACTCGTAGATAAATTCGATCGGGTCTTCAACGGTTAAAATATGCTCGGCGCGGGTTTTATTAATGGTTTGAATCATTGCTGCGAGCGTGGTAGTTTTACCCGAACCTGTGGGTCCTGTAACTAAAACTAAACCTCTAGGTTTTTCTGATAACTCTTTAACAATTGGCGGTAGTTTCAAATCATCCATGTCGGGAATCTTGGAAGATAATGCCCGTAAGCAAGCTGCAACAGTGCCCCGATCTTTATAGACATTGACCCTAAATCTTGCTAAACCTTTAACTCCATAAGAACAATCAAGCTCCCAATTTTGCTCGAAGATTTTGCGCTGGTTATTGTTTAACATGGCAAAGATCAATCTTTGGGTTTCTTCAGGGGTAAGAGGATCGCGATCGGTTGGGGTAAGGTGCCCACTAATGCGAATGTAAGGAGGTAGTCCTGCGGCAATATGAAGATCGGAAGCTTTACGCTCTACCACTTCTTCCATTAAGTCTTCAATAATGTAGTCCATCACCATAGGGGCTTTCTCCTCTTTTTATAATTACTTAATTAATTTGATTGGTTAGTTTCTAGTTGTTTCGATCGCTCTTAAATATCTCTAACGGTAGTACAGTATGGACATTCTGTCATTTCTGGTTTTAAGATGGCATGACAGCTAGTGCATTCAAGACTGCTTTTGCGTTTTGCTCGTTCTTCTGCCTCTCGACCTTTATCGGTATATGTTACCCGAAGGACTTCTTCTAGAGTAGTTCTACCTTCCCTCACTAGCTCAAAGCTATATGACATTAAGGTTTTCATCCCTTCAGCTACGGCGATTTCTTTGATCGCATCTGTGGTTGCGCCTTTATTGATCGCGCTTTGTAACCGTTCGGTCATTTTCATGATTTCATAGCATCCTACCCGTCCTTTATATCCGTTACCTCCACATTTGGGGCAGATTCGACCTCTTCCAGCTTTGGCGGCAGCAAGTTCGGCATGACCTAGGGTATTGGCTTTGTAAAAGTTTAAGTCCATGTCACTTTTTGGCAGCCCGAATTGCTCGATATCTTCTTTAGTAGGGTTATAGGGAATACGACAGTTGTCGCACACTTTACGCAGAAGCCTTTGCGCTAAAACTCCAATCAGGGCGGTACTGACCATAAAAGGCTCTACTCCCATTTCGTCAAGGCGGGCGATCGCACTGGGAGCATCATTAGTATGCAAGGTAGTTAAAACTAAGTGTCCTGTTAAAGCGGCTTCGATCGCGGTTTTAGCAGTTTCTTTATCTCTAGTCTCACCTACAAGAATAACATCGGGATCTTGGCGGAGAAAAGCACGGAGGATCATCGGGAAATCCATACCTTTATCGCGAATAACTTGACATTGGGTTAAGCCCGGTAAGCTGTATTCAATCGGATCTTCGGCGGTACTGATATTAATACCAGGGTCATTTGCTTCGGCTAGAGTGGAATAAAGTGTAGTGGTTTTACCTGAACCCGTCGGACCTGTAACTAAAATTAGCCCGAATGGTCGCGTAGCCATGTCTTGCATGATCTTTAAGCTATGGGGATCGGTAATGAGCTTATCGAGTCCAAGTTGGGTATTAGAGTTATCCAGAATTCGCAATACGATTTTTTCACCGTAGGGCGTGGGTAGGGTGCTAACACGAAAATCTACTCTGCGTCCTTGAAAAGTACGTTTGAGCTTGCCGTCTTGTGGCTTACGGCGTTCGGCGATATTGAGATCGGAGATAATCTTGAATCTTGAAGTTACAGCATTTACAATTTTTCGCGGTAGCTGCTTATCTTCGTCGGCGATCATTTCTCGCAGTACCCCATCTCTACGGAACCTAATTCTTAAGTATTTTTCTTGGGGTTCGATGTGAATATCGGAAACGCCCTCTTTCAATGCGCGGACGAGAATTTGATCGACAAGTTTAATAATTGGGGCAGAATCTTCGCTAACGGATTTATCGAGGTCGTTATCGCCATCATCGATATCAGCTAGGGTAGCACCATTATCATCAAAGTCAGCAATTTCTAAGTCTTTTTCACTGACGGAATCTTTGCTTTTTGAAACTTGGAGATCGATGATTTGGTCAAAAATTGTGAGAAAATCTTCTTGGGAGATCAATCGCCGTTTTATGGTCAGATTTTGCTCGCGGGCTTTAATTCTATTGATCTCGTCAATGGTTTTGGCACTGTTAGGCGAAACTACTGCTATTGATATACTATTTTCATCTTTAGTAAGTGGTAAGATTTGGCACTCTCGACAGGCGGCGATCGCAATGACATTGGCATCAATTAGTTCGCTTAATCTAGCAGGGTTAAACTTTTCAATTTCTATAGCTGGATCGATACTGTCAAGTCCGTATAGAACTTTTAGCTCAAACAGATTAACTTGCTTGTAAAAACGCACGATTCCAGCCGAAAGCGATTGTCCAATAATTTCTTCTAAGGTAGAAATTAACGGCATTCCTGATTCTTGGCTCTTTTTTCGGGCTTGATCTACTTGTTCTTGGGTGGCTTGCCCATCGTTGATTAATTTTGCCTCAAAAGGCGTTCTTCCACTTCTGATAGCAAGGGCATTGTAGCGATTGGCGGAGCTGCTTGAAGGATTCATATCTATTTAGAAGTCAAGTTTGAAGTCAACTAAGCAAAACTAATACATAACTGATACATAGATATTAGCGTCTTAATTGACTTTTGTAGGTTTTTTAAGTTAAAGATCGGATTAAGAAATCATTTTTAACTTAAGCGTAGAATTTAAACCCTGAACTTAAGCCAAATTTTATTTCGATCTATGAACCCAATTTTTAGAATTACTTAGAATCACTTGCAAATTTACCCATTGCCTGAGTGAGATTACCTTGATGTGACTCCAACAGCCGCTCGCTCGCCTTTGCATCTAATCCCGTCCAGTGCATTAATAATGCCAACTTAACGCGATTTCCCGATTTTTCCAGTAATTTTGCCGACTCGGATCGCCCTAGTTCAGTTAAATCCATAATAATTCTAGTCGCGCGATCGCCCAGCTTGGAATTAGTGACCGCTACATCTACCATGCGATTGCCAAAAACCTTGCCCAACTGCACCATTACCCCTGTCGAGATCGTATTTAAAACTAACTTAGTGGCTGTCCCAGCTTTGAGCCTTGTCGATCCTGCTAAGATTTCGGCACCGACTAAAGGACGAATTTCGAGATCGTAATTTGTCGGCACTTGCTCGGTAGGAACGCAGGCAAAAAAGATCGTCTTTGCGCCTATATCTTGCGCGGCTTTCAATGCTCCGTGTACATAGGGGGTAGTTCCACCTGCCGTAATCCCAAACACTACATCATTTTTAGTAACCATTGCCTGAGCGATCGCCTCGGCTCCATCGGCTTCTCGATCTTCTAATGCTTCCGAACTTTTGACTAAAGCGGGCATCCCTCCAGCAATAATCCCTTGAATTAAATCTGGATCGGTACAAAATGTGGGAGGACATTCGGCAGCATCTAACACCCCTAAGCGTCCGCTCGTTCCCGCACCGACATAAAATAATCTGCCGCCTTGTTGCATGGATTGCGCAATCAGTCCGATCGCCTCCGCAATATGTGCGTTTTCTTTACCCACCGCCGCTACAGCATAGGCATCTTCTTGGTTAAATAGCTCTACTAGCTCTGAAATTTCAAGGCGATCGAGGTTTGCACTTTTAGGATTGACTTGCTCGGTGAGTAAATGTCCGCGTTCTATGGTCATGATTTAAGTTTAGATTTACTTTTTAGATTTACTTTAAGGGAGGTCAGTATGCCTATTACGGTAATATGAACTAGCAGTTTTAACATATTTTTATCATGACATCCCCAGAAGTAATCAAGCAAATGAAGCAAATGGTTGGGGTTGCGGCGGCTCAACGGGTAAAGTCGGGGATGGTTGTGGGCTTAGGAACGGGTTCGACCGCAGCTTTTATGATTCAAGAGTTAGGAGCAAGATTGGCTTCGGGCGATCTTAAGGATATTGTTGGGATTCCTACATCTTTTGAGTCGATTGTTTTGGGTAAAAAGTATGGAGTTCCCATTCGCACTTTGGATGATGTGAGCAAAATTGATGTGGCGATCGATGGTGCCGATGAAGTCGATCCTGCTAAAAATCTCATTAAAGGAGGAGGTGCTGCCCATACCCGTGAGAAGGTTGTGGATACTCTCGCTGATATTTTTATTGTGGTCGTAGATAGTTCTAAATTAGTAGATAAATTAGGTTCGACTTTTGCCGTGCCTGTAGAAGTGATTCCGATGGCGATCGCCCCAGTTACCAGAGCAATTGAAAAGTTAGGTGGTGTTCCGACACTGCGAATGGGAGTAAAAAAAGCAGGTCCCGTCATTACCGATCAGGGCAATATGGTGATTGATGTCAGGTTTGCCGATATTCCCAATCCTTTAGAATTAGAGCAAGCCTTAAATAATATTCCTGGAGTTTTAGAGAATGGCTTATTCATTAATGTTACCGATGTAGTTTTAGTCGGTGAAGTGCAAGACGGTGTACCTAAAGTTCGCGAGTTTTGAGGATATCTTCTAATGATACTTAAACCCTGTGTTTTTTTAGATCGCGATGGAGTCTTAAATCAAGAAGCGGGATATATCTATAATCTTGAAGATTTAGTGCTTATAGATGGTGTGGCTCAGGCAGTGCGATCGCTCAACGATCGAAATCTCTTTTGTTGCCTTGTTTCCAATCAAGCAGGTGCCGCCCGTGGTTATTACGATCTAGCCCATATCGAAGCTTTGCACGATCGCTTACAAAATTTGCTCAAAACCCAAGCAGGAGCATACTTAAATGCCCTCTATTACTGCCCTAGCCTTAGTAAACCCGAAGGTGGAATTAATCCGAGCTTAAATTACTACTCAACTTGGCGCAAGCCTAATACGGGAATGTTAGTTGCGGCAGCATGGCAACACGATTTAGATTTGAGGCGAAGTTTTATGGTGGGAGATAAAGCAACAGATATCGATCTAGCACATAATGCAGGCTGCAAAGGAATTTTAGTTAAAAGCGGTTTTGGGGAAAAGGTTTTGGCTGGAAACTATCAACATCGCGTCCAACCCGACTATACCTGCGATCGCCTACCTGATGCGGTCGAATGGATTCTATCTAAGTGAGTCGCGCTAAGTTTGATGCCTAAGAATTAAAGTCAAAGTATTACTAGCGATCGCTTGTTGAAGCAATTCCGTCATTTTTAAGCACTGGCAAACATCACAAAATCTTATAGCTTTTCTACTTTACCTGATGGTTTGAAAATTGTTTTTTCTAAGGTTGCTCGACTCAGGAGTATTTAGCGATCGCCTTAATTTTATTGGATTTCACAGGAGCGATCGCTTCTCAACTCTTAACTTTAAAATCTGCTCCAACGCATTCTTAGTCTTAATCTCACCTACATCACCTAATGCGATCATAATGCTTCAATTCTGACAATACCGCCTTCGATCGCATCTATCCGCAATCCATATTTATCAATAACTTAGAGGGTATAGCAAATAGTCTAAGGTCGGGTGCAGTGATTTGTTATGCTTCTTGCTAGAACTGTTTTAGCAACCTGTCATAGATTTCGTGCGAACCAATCCAAAACCAAATTATAGTATCTCCATCTAGTTGACCAACTGCTCGGTAGTTCTTGCTAATGCGGACGGAATAAATTGGTAACTCTGGATGCAGTTTCTTAAAACGTAGACTAGGATGGTTTGGGTCTTTACTGAACTGACGATATGCGGTTCGTGCTTTTTCTTGAACATGTTCAGGTAAATCACCAAATAATTTATGGAACTGAGAAGTAATGCGTGACTTCACAATATTTCGGGGTCGAGTTCTGTGGTTTTGCCCATATGGTAATCAGCCATTGCTGTAGATGCAAGTTGTGCAAGAACATCTGGTGAATCAGAAAATGTCTTATTCCACTGTTGTTCATCTTCAAGCTCTTCTAAGATTATCGCGGCTATTGCATCCTGAGATCCTGAGGGTAAAATTTTCAATTCAGCTATTACCCGTTCTAGTAATTCTGTCATAGCACTCCATATTAGCTATAAAAGTACTTTACTTACTTATCGATCATCGTCAACAAAACTGGTTGGCGGTTTCGATTCACCCTGAAATCTAGGAATTATCCAGCAAAAAACATTGCCGATTGTAGTGATACCTAAACCAAACAGCCCAATATTGTCATTGATAACCCCAGTTCCACCCAAAAACATGAGCAGAACACTAAACGATATTATATAGGATCCAATTAAACTTAGTTTCATTGTCTTGATTAGGTCGCATAACGGTAAAGTTGAGCGGCAGAAATTAACTTCTGCTTTCAACCAAAATACAACAATTCTGTCCGCTCTAACGATTTGTTATGCACGATCGCTTCTCAATTTCTTGACTCTGCGATCGCAAATAATCTCGGCGAACTTATCAACGAAGTCAGCGATTTTCATCTGCTTAACTTTTGCTGAAACTCTCTCTCATCGAACTTCGAGCTTCGCATAACTTGTAATTGTGCCCCAAATGCAGTTTAACTCAACCAATAAAGGGATATTACCTCAGAATTTTGTTCAAAGTATTTAGCGATCGCCCCAACATTATCAAATTTCACAGGAGCGATCGCACTTTATGCAACCAGTAATTAAAGAGTTAAATCAACTCCGTAAATCAACTGGGATTAAAATCAAGGGTTGTCGATTTATTCTGTTGAAAAACAATATTGACTTAACTGAAGAACAAAAGGCTAAGTTGAAAGATATCTTGAAACATTCTAAACGGTTACGATTAGCTTATGCTCTCAAAGAAGATTTCAGAACTATTTTTGAAACTTGCAAAACTCCTGAAGATGGTCATGAGAAATTGCTGGCATGGCTTCAAAAAGCTAAAGTTGTTTATGGAGCAGTTTTAGAAACCATTCGTAACCATCTAGACAATATTTGTAATTACTTTTTAAATCGTACTTCTAGTGGTGTAATGGAGGGTATTAATAATCGTATCAAACTAATTAAACGCCAAGCCTATGGTTTTG
>Ga0163154_10003300_pt1 | contig 22507 bp, 18 predicted proteins | sample OliLakLV19MP9P1_FD_148649 | JGI IMG/M metagenome (GOLD analysis project Ga0163154, IMG submission 148649) | Freshwater microbial mat bacterial communities from Lake Vanda, McMurdo Dry Valleys, Antarctica - Oligotrophic Lake LV.19.MP9.P1 | ecosystem: Environmental > Aquatic > Freshwater > Lake >... | reverse complement strand
TCGGACATGATCCTTTCTGCCCGTGAAGCTGCGGAAGAGGCCGATCGCGCCCCTTTATTATTGGCTGTAACGGTGCTCACAAGCATGGATAACGAGGATTTGGTCGAGGTCGGGGTCAACCACTCCACAAACGGTCAGGTGCTCAACCTCGCGCGCTTAGCCAAAAGAGCGGGTGCAGATGGTTTGGTTGCGTCTCCGCACGAAGTTGCCTTGATTCGAGATGAAGTGGGGAACCATATTAAAATTGTTGTTCCTGGGGTTCGTCCTGCGGGCGCGGAAACGTTCGATCAAAAGCGGGTCATGACCCCGCATGATGCACTCAAGGCGGGCGCCAACTACATCGTCGTCGGTCGCCCGATCATCAACGCCCCAGACCCCGTGGCTGCTGCCCAAAGCATTCTCCACGAAATCAGTATTTTAGACTGAGATTTTAAGTGCTGAGGTTTTGCCCGGCAGTTCGTGGATGTGCGACCTTGAAAAAAAGTGAAAGTTATCGAGTGTCCTTAGATTCTAGGGAGAATCACACTTCAGTCTTCTTTTTTGGCTTGGCGGTGGCGGGTTGAGAGAGGGGTTCCCGATACACTCTATAGGCTTTAATGATTTCAGCCACCAGCTCATGGCGCACGACGTCACTGGCGTCAAAGTACGACATGCCGATACCTGATATAACCTTTAAAGCCGATATCGCTTCTACGAGGCCTGATTTTTTATTCGGTGGAAGATCCGTCTGAGTGATGTCCCCCGTAATCACACACTTTGAGTTCATGCCTAGACGAGTGAGAAACATAAACATTTGTTCGGTTGTCGTATTCTGAGCTTCGTCCAAAATGATAAATGCTTTTGACAAAGTCCGTCCGCGCATATAGGCGAGGGGAGCGATTTCGATAACCCCTTTTTCCATGTACCGCGTCATTTCTTCCGGATCCATCATGTCATGAATGGCATCGTAAAGGGGTCGAAGATAAGGCGTAATTTTTTCTTGGAGGTCTCCGGGGAGATAGCCCAAAGATTCTCCCGTCTCAACCGCCGGACGGGTGAGAATGATTCTTGAGACCTTTTCTTCTTTTAATTGGGATACCGCCATAGCCATGGCCAAATATGTTTTGCCCGTTCCTGCTGGGCCAATTCCAAAGGTGATATCACTTTTCCGAATAGTATCGACGTATTCTTTCTGGCCAAACGTCCGTGGAGTAATGAAAGGTTTTTTTGAGGAAACTCGTACTTTTTCAGTAAACATTTCCTGGAGCGACTCCGTTTTATTATCCAATACTCCTCGAATGGCATAATTGACTTCATGGCCCCTTATCGAGACTCCTTCGTCCTGCGCGTGCTGAAGTTGTTCGAACACCTGGCGTGTTTTATCAACCTGCACCTTATCCCCTTCAACTTTTAACCAGCCATCCCGCGTTGTGATCGTAACATTAAAAACGTCCTCCATTCGCTTGAGGAGCGCGGGATTATTGGCGTAAAGATTTTGCAGGGTTCTTGCGTTTTCGAACTCTAAAGTCGCTGATACATTCATGGATATGCTTTCACTCACATCAGTTTACATGCCACAAGGATATGCTTTTTGTCCATAACCTAACTTAACCGTTGAATGCGCTTATCTAACGGGGGGTGCGTGCTAAATACGCCTTTTCCACTGCCTTTAATCTCTTTCAGGGTCACTAGAAAATCTTTAAGCCCAGATTTCTGAAATCCTGTGTCATAAGCAAGCTTGGATCCGTGCGCGTCTGTCTCAAATTCTATGTTGGGATCAAATCCCTTTTCGAGAAGTGTTTTTGTGACCTGATCCACCCCTGAGTCGAATTGTGAAAAGTTCGAACTCGCCCCAGATGCGACTTCGGTTACCCCTTTGAGTGTTTCCCCTCGGGAGATAATTTTGAGCGCGTGTCGTTTTGTAATATGGGTGATTTCATGGCCTAAAACCCCGGCAAGTTCGTCATCATTTTTTAAAGCGTCGTATAACCCTTTAGTGATAAATACGTAACCACCCGGCGCGGAGTATCCATTAACGGCGTCAGTGTTCAATACACCGAAATAGAAGTTAAGTTGGGGCCTGTATGAGTAATGGGCTAAGGATTTTCCGATCAGTATGACGCGTCGAGCGAGGTCACGATCTTTCACGAGTCCACCGTTTCGCGCGACGATTTGGGTTGCCACGGACCCGCCTAAAGCGAGCTCGTCTTTGAGCCCTATACCCCCGGCGTTCTTGGCAATTTTGCTTCCACCTGAAACGATCTTCCCAACATCCAATCCTCCAATATCAAATTGTGCAAGGGCGGGCGTTGTGGCTGCTGATAAAGCTCCGAGACTGAGTAAACCGATGAATTGACGTCTTTCCATAAATCTCCTTATGACCCAAATTCTCCAAGTTGTTTCTCCTTCATATAATCCCGTACAGTTTCCTGTGTAACCTTGTCATTTTCTTGTTCCATCCATTCAACTTGCTCAGCTGCGTCTGGAATAGAACTGCGCTCGGCGTATTTCTTGGCTTCATCACTTAACCCACGCGCGGCGTTGGATTCAGATCCTGCTGCGGCACCGGTATTGTTTTTATTGTCACTGGGGGGAGGTTCTGTTCCGAGGCTTCCGCTATATATCCAGCCCATCTTGCGTTCGCGCGATTCCACCTTAACCCATCGTCCGTCGGTCTCCAGGACCTTCACTTTTTCGGCAAACCCAAGCTTTGCGACGACTTCTCCGCCGTTGTTTTTTTGGGTGTAAACTTCTTGGTCCCGCTTCTTTGAATACATGTCCGCCATAGTTTTATTTCTCCTTCATGATATACACGCCATCCCAGTTTTCCGGTGGCTGGATTATATATTCCCGGCATCTTTTAAGATAGACTTTGGTTAATTCATCCTCGGGCATCCACTGGGATACTAAAGTGAATTTTTCCAGGGCTTTACCGAAGTTACCTTTCCGATATGAGTCAAACGCTTCATTAAAATCAGGCAATGCTTTTTGCATGTGATCTTTGAGTTTCCCTTTGTACGCGAGTAGCTCGTACACAAGTAGCGGCCGTTGCTTTCCCTTGAGCCGGATGAGGTCAATGGGTCGGAATTCAAACTTTTCTATCGCCAGTGCGTGGGTGGTCTGAGAAACCATAATCTTTGTCCCGTACGGTTTATTGGCGCCTTCAAGCCGAGATGCGATATTTACATCGTCACCTAACACGGTGTAATCCAATCTCTCCCGCGATCCTATTGGCCCGGCAACAACGTTTCCTGTGTGGATTCCAAATCGTACATACAAACTCACGCCATACTCACGCATGAACGTATCATTCAATTCGTCCATCCGATTTTGGCTCTCAAGTGCCACTTCACACGCTAGGATGGCATGTTTGGGCTCGTTCTGGGGCGCGTTAAAAAAGCCCATGATCGCGTCACCTATAAATTTATCAATGGTCCCGTCTCGTTCGAGGATAAACCGGCTCATCTCATCAAGATAATGATTGATCACTTTGACTAACTGTTTGGCGGTCATTTTCTCCGACATGTCGGTGAAACCTGCGAGGTCGGAAAAGAAAATGGTGCAATCGCGTTCCTCTCCTTCGAGGTCAATTTGATCTGGATTCGCCACAAGCTTTTCAACGACCGACTTCGAAACGAACCTCCCGAAGATGTGAATGATTTGTTGTTTTTTCTTATACTCCTCCAGGTAATTCAATGCCACGCCGGTTGAGAACGAGAGGAAAAGACATACCCCGGGGAGGAGCGGGCTGATCCACCAATTCACTCGAAAGGAGATCAGTGAAAAAATAATGACGGCCGACATGAGCACAAGAAATGACGCCAGTTGATACCGAAGCTGTTTTAACCGTTGCATCATGTAGAGGATCAGAGTGGCTAACAGAAACGACCCTAAATAAACGAGTACATCGGGGACGGTTCGAATAAAGGACTGCTCACGGAAGTTCGTAAACGCAGTGGAGTGAATGATCACTCCGGGCTCGTGCCCCGCCAACGGTGTGGCTTTTGTGTCGGAAGTCGCTGCCGCGTTAGCTCCTACGAATACGATCTTATTCGCGAACCGCGGGTCTTTTACATTGAGCTCCTTAGGTAGATTTTGCAATGCGGCTCGCACTTTGACGGGGTCAAATTCATCGGTACCCTTTCGAATATGATCAAGGATTGGATATCCCGCTGTCACCAGTGGGCCGGCTGAGACACTTAATTTCTGCCACCCTGATTCGTAACTCGCATTGAACTTTAACAATTCAGCGGGGGCAAAGGCGACTTTACCTGAGGTTAATGTGTATGCTTTCCCTGCCAATGAGTCATGGGCAGTTTCCAGTGTAAACGCCCGGCGCGTGACGTTATCTTTTTCCTTGGCGACTTCAACGAGCCCAAAGGTGACTCCCGCGTTTTGAAGTCCGGGATATATCCCAGCCGTGGAAAGTTTTGCATACACCAACTTTTCCTTCAGCGCGGACGAATAACTGGCGAGTACGTCGTCATGATACGGGTCACTTTCCTCTGCAAACATGATATCGAAAACAATTAATTTGGCGCCCGACGTGTGAAGGGAAGCCATCAACGCGGCATGCGCTGACCGCCGCCATGGCCAACGTCCTGCGTGTGGTTCGACTTGTTTGAGGGAAGGTTCGTCAACCATCACGATGACGACATCTTCGGGTAGCTTATCTTTATTTGCAAAAAATCGGGTGGTTTCATCGTAAACCTTCCAATTGAACTGTCCGGCAAAGGGGAGCTTAAAAAATAATGCCACGCTCGCGGCAATCGCCAATCCAATCAATATTCCCTGCAGGGGTTTGGAAAGGTGCTTGTGAATCACTGAGACGAGGTTTAACCACGCCGCGTCAAAAGTCAAACCGCGAGGACCTCTGGGTGCTCAATGGGTGCGCTCGAAACAGGTGGCTTTACTTCTATAAAAGATGAGGCGTAATGAATCTATGAAGGTTTGGCTTATTTTAATGGGACTCTGTCTTTTATCGACTATTGGACAAGTGTGTGGGGAAGACTCCAGTTTTGAAGTGGGTTCGTTTAACTTTACCCCGCCTAAGAGTTGGGAATCGGTGAAAGTTAAGTCGCCCATGCGGAAAGCGCACCTCTTGATTCGAGGCGATACAGACAAAGAAAATGCCGAGGTTGTTTTTTTTCATTTCCAAGCGGGGGACGGGGGTTCTGTTAAAGAGAATATCAGTCGTTGGGTTTCTCAATTCAAAAACGTGAACGAGAAAGATATAGTGGTCACCCAGATTAAAATGAATCAAACACCCGTCATGATGGTTTCGATCGCAACAGGAACTTTTTTAAGCGGGATGCCGGGATCGTCACTTTCCGAGGTCCCTGATTTTGGGTTGCGAGGGGCTATTCTTGAAGGCCCCAAAGGAAATGTGTTTATCAAGATGACCGGATCATCGGCATTGGTCCTTCGCGAGGGCGGCGCCTTCGAAGAATTTATCAAAACAGCGGTGTTAAAATCTAAGTGAACCACTGACTTATCTTCCAAAAGAATCCCTGTGCTTGAACTTCGTAACATTTCATTTTCGTATGGATCTATTCAGGTCCTTAATGACATTTCTCTTTCCATTCGCAAAGGGTGTACAACTATTATTCTCGGGCCCAGCGGTTGTGGGAAATCCACACTGCTTAAACTTATCCTGCATCTCATTCGCCCTCAATTGGGCTCGATAGAAGTGGATGGGGCCCCTGTGGCAGAAAAGGATATTCGGGCTATTAGGCAGCGAACTGGGTATGTGCTTCAAGATGGCGGTTTATTCCCGCACTTTACGGCATCTAGGAACGTCACTTTGCTTGCGAATGAATTGGGCTGGACCGAAGAAAAACAACAGGCTCGGATGGAGGTTTTAACGGCTCTTGCGAGGTTGGATAAAGGTTTACTCAGCAAATTTCCGCGCACGTTGTCGGGTGGCCAACGTCAGCGTGTGGGACTAATGAGGGCGCTTATGCTTGATCCCGACTTACTCCTCCTTGACGAACCGCTGGGCTCGCTGGACCCACTCGTGCGTGTGGACCTGCAACAAGATTTAAAATCGATCTTCGGTGAACTCAAAAAGACTGTCCTTTTAGTCACGCACGATTTGGGGGAGGCCGCATATTTGGGGGACGAAATTATTTTGATGAACGAAGGGCGTATTCTCCAGCAAGGGCCTATGCGCACGCTGGTGGATCATCCTGCGGACCCATTTGTGACGCGTTTCATACACGCACAGCGCACATTTCTGGAGCATCTATGAAAATCGGGAGCGTGATTTTTTGTTCGATAATGATGATGGCTATGCAGCTGTCCAATGGTCAAACTCAAGGTGACGTAAAGGTGGGGTCAAAGCAGTTTACTGAATCATTGATCCTTGCAGAAATCATGAGAGTGTCTCCCACGCAAAGGGGGCTTTCATCTACTCGTCACGATCTTGGAGGAACCCGGGTATTGTGGGCGGCACTGTTGAAGGGGAGCATTGATGCGTACCCTGAATATACCGGCACGTTGTCGATGGAAATACTGGGGTATAAACAGGGAGCGACATTTGAAGAATTGGAAAAAGTTCTTGCAACCAAAGGAATCGGGATCGTGCGTCCGTTCGGGTTCAACAATACGTATGCTATTGGTGTCACCGAAAAATACGCGACGGCACAGCAATTGGAAAAGATCTCTGATCTTCGAAAGGTGCCCAATGCTGAGTTGGCTTTCAGCCATGAATTTATTGATCGTACCGACGGCTGGAAAGCTTTGCAAAAACGGTACAATCTTCCACAGGTAAACGTGAGGGGATTGGATCACGATATCGCCTACAGAACATTAAATGAAGGTCAGATTGCCGCCACTGACCTTTATTCGACCGATGCCGAAATCGAATATTACAAGTTGAAGGTGCTTAAGGATGATCTCCTGTTTTTTCCTGAGTACCAGGCGGTTATTCTCTACCGAATGGATTTCGGAAAAAAACATCCAGAAATCATTGAGGACTGGAACCAGTTCGCCGGGAAAATTGATGAATCTTTGATGTCTCTAATGAACGCCGACGTTAAAGTCAGGAAAATCAGTGAAGTTGAAGTCGCCCGTGGGTTTGTAGGGTGGGTCGGGGGTTCAGAAAGTGTGGTGCGCGATACCGTGTGGACGAGGTTTTTTAAAAACTTGAAGGACCATCTCACGCTCGTTTTTGTCTCATTGAGCCTAGCTATCGTGATTGCCGTTCCGCTTGGGATTATCTGCGCCAAGTTTGATCGGGTGGGTCACGTTGTTTTTGCGGGAGTCGGGATCGTGCAAGTCATACCAGCCCTTGCGCTTCTCGTACTGATGCTGCCCTTTTTTGGGATTGGCCGGACCCCGGCGATAGCGGCCTTATTTCTTTATAGTTTACTACCGATCATTCGCAATACCGCGACGGGCATAAAGTCAATCGAAGCATCCTTGTCAGAGAGTGCTGATAGCCTTGGACTGTCATGGTGGCAAAAACTGAGGTTGATTGAGTTTCCCTTGGCCCTACCATCGGTTATCACGGGGATCAAAATATCGGCTGTCATCAATGTAGGCACCGCGACACTAGGGGCGATCATTGGGGCTGGGGGATTTGGCCAACCGATTTTGACAGGGATACGCTTGGACGATTTGCGAATAATATTGGAAGGGGCGGTTCCGGCAGCAGGACTAGCGGTTATTGTAGACCTTATTTTTACAGGCTTGGAGAAGACCATACACCTGCGGATTCGTCGTTAATTGATAGCAGTGAAGTTTTATAGATTTATTAAAAATAATGAGTTAGGCACGAATGATGATGCAGAACTCAGCTCGCACGTGCGCTCTTTAAAATAATGAATGCTGAAACCAAATCTTATCTGACGAAACCAAAAGGGGACATCCCTCGGGATATTGAGCAACTTCTTCATCAGTATCGGGCAGTGCGCTCATTTACGGAATCACTTACCGTCGGATTATCTGGCGAGGACCAAGCTTCGCAGGGGGATTGGTTTTGTAGTCCTGTTAAATGGCATCTCGGTCATACGACATGGTTTTTTGAAACCTTCTTTTTGCTCCCGCATTTGCCTCGATACAAAGCCTTTGATTCTCAGTGGCATGCATTATTTAACTCATACTATAATTCTTTAGGTGAACAGTTTCCACAAGCTAAACGCGGCATGCTTTCTCGACCGTCCTTGGTCGAAGTACAAAAGTATCGGCACATTGTGGATCATGCTATGGAACAATTTTTTCAGACGGTTCTGCCTTTCCAGCGTGAATTAGTGCCCATACTTCACCTTGGTTTAAACCACGAACAACAACACCAGGAGTTGATTGTCACGGATATTAAATATCTTTTTTATCAGAATCCGCTGCATCCCAAGTACCATGATAGTCATCAATTTGAAACGTTCGGGACGCGGGAATTTAAAAAGGAGGAAGCATCTTGGCATCCTTTCGAAGCGGGAATGTACGAGATAGGCGCCCAGGGGCAGGAGTTTCGTTTCGATAATGAGGGCCCTCGGCACAAATGGTATTCACAAGGATTTCGATTAGCCAAACATTTGGTCACTAACGGCGATTACCTTGAATTTATGGAGGATGGCGGATACCGCAAATCTGGTTTGTGGATGTCAGCCGGATGGAAGGAAGTTCAGGAAAAAGGGTGGGCTTCTCCGTTGTATTGGCAAAAAATGGATAGCGATTGGCAATTATTTACAGTGGCCGGCATGAAGTCAGTTTCATCGGATGAACCTGTCTGTCACATAAGCTTTTTTGAGGCGGACGCCTATGCGCGTTGGGCCGGGGCCCGATTGCCATTGGAACAAGAATGGGAGGTCGCGGCCGCAGGGATAGCGATAGATGGAAATTTTATAGAGTCTCGGAAGTTTCATCCCTCAGCTAATGCGAAACTTGCATCGGGTTCGATTTGCCAACTCTTCGGAGACGTGTGGGAATGGACATCCAGTCCTTATTGCGCTTACCCTGGGTACAAACCTGACCCGGGGACTTTGGGTGAATATAACGGCAAGTTTATGTCCCAGCAGATGGTGCTCCGTGGGGGGTCTTGCGCCACACCGGTGAGCCATATCAGGAGTACTTATAGGAATTTTTTCTACCCGAACATGCGTTGGCAATTTCAAGGAATTCGACTGGCCCAAGATCTTAAATAAGTCTAGTCTCCGTTATGGATATGCAACCCGTTACCACTACCGACTCGATCGAACCTTATCCATCCGGCTCTCACAATACTAGCCACGAGTTTTTAATGGATGTGTCAAAGGGGCTTATGCGGAAGCAAAAGTCCATCCCGTGTAAGTACCTGTACGATCAGGTCGGAAGCCAGATTTTCGGAAAAATTTGTGAGCTTCCTGAGTATTACCTGACTCGATGCGAAACGGAAATCCTCCAACAGCACAGTCCTTTTTTAAGCACATTGTTTAAGGATTTTGTGCAAATTATTGAATTTGGAAGTGGTGACTGCCGGAAGACCCGGCTGATCCTCGAAGCCTTCACTTCTCAGCGCGAACGTTGTGGGTATATTCCCATTGATGTATCTGAGAGCGTCCTTTCTGAGACAACTCAAAGATTGTCCGGACTGTTTCCGAACCTTGAAGTCATGGGGTTGAATGTCACCTACCAAGAGGCCTTTTCTTATTTTCCTGAATTTGAAGGTAAACCGAAACTGTTCTTATTCCTTGGCTCTAATATCGGTAACTTCGAACGTCACGACGCCGTTTTGTTCCTTCGGTCCATTCGGAATCATATGCAAGCCAACGATCGAATCGTGGTGGGAATCGATTTACGAAAGAACCGAGATATTCTAATCCGAGCCTATGATGATTCGCAAGGGGTGACGGCCCAGTTCAATTTAAATGTTCTTGAGAGGATCAATCGTGATTTGGGCGGTTCGTTTGAGCTGCGGCAGTTCGCTCATTACGTGACCTACAATGAAGCGACCGGTAAGCTCGAGATGTTTCTCAAGAGCCAAAATAAACAGTCCGTTTGGATTGAGGCTTTAAGTGGTGAAGCGTTTTTTGAAACGGGTGAACTCGTGCATACTGAAACAGTGGTCAAATATTCGCTCGACGAAATTGCGGCCCTGGCTCTCGATAGCGGATTGCATGTTGAGCATCAATGGTTCGACGCCTGCAAACGTTTTTCCGTTAACGTCTTGAAGCTCAAATAAGCCCTGCGCCCATTCAAAAGCCCATTGACAGTTCCAGTCTCAGGCCACGCACTCAAAAATGCCTGCAACCGTGTTGCGGTTTTTCGCGAACCCTCGCGAACGAATCCCAAGGGGGTTGCGCCAAAGCCTGGGGATTAATGCCCGGCTTTTCCGTGCGATTGGCGGACGTGTGCTAACTCTTTGTATTCTTTACCGGGATCGGCGTAGGTGTTCCCAGCATGGTCACGTCCCCGAGCAAGATAAACTTGGTGATACCCATTTGGATGGTGTTTCACCTTGGTGCTCGTATAGCGCATGGTGTACCCGCACCGGCGCATGTTGCTGGTATTGGGTTCGCTCCCGTGCATGAGGCGGCCTTCGTGCAAGCTCGCTTCGTTCGGACTTAAAATGCAGGGGACGGCTTTTGACTCGTCGCGCTGATTTTTTACGATCTCGATTGGAAACACGTTTTTGGTCGTATCGACCGCATCATAATCGGAGTAACCATTATCGTGAGTCTTCGGAATGACGTACATACATCCGTTGACAGGGGTAGACTCATCAATAGCCAGCCAGACCGTCACAACTTCCACAGGGTCCATCATGCCTTTCCAATAATAAGAATCTTCGTGCCAAGGAACACGTCGCCCGTCGCCTTTGGGTTTGCAGATGAAGTGGCTCGAGAAAAGACAAATGTCAGGCCCTAAGAAGGGTTCTACAAGGTCCAATACTTCATCGGCCAATAACCATTGAAATAAAGCAGGATCCGTAAAATGGGGTACATCCATACACTCAGGACGGCAGGATGGATCAAGGTTTGCTAGTTTGTAATCGAAATGCGTTTTCAGTTTGTCGAACTTTTCCTGAGGAAAAACAGGCTTTTTATAAAGGAGATAACCTTCTCGATTAAAGGTGCTGATTTCTTCAGCTGATAACAGCGGAGCCGCAGTCGTGGGTGTCATGGATATACGGTAACATGAAAGGTGTTCAGGGTCTTGCATTGTAATGACTAAAGACTACACTGTATTGATGCGCCGCCTTCTGTTTTCATCCCTTAAAATCCCAATTCATGGAGTACATATTGCCGGTACATTCCTTGAAAATCCGGTACCCACTGCCCCCCATGACCATGATTTTTATGAGTTTTTCCTCGTTTTTAAGGGACCAGGAGTTCATCACGTGAATGGTTTGACGTTGCCCATCGTTCGAGGCGATCTCGTTTTTATACGGCCCAAGGACCAGCACGGATTTGAACCCGGTATTGAGCAAGCGCTGGGACTGACCAACCTCGCTTTTTCCTCGGACACTTGGAAAAAAATGGTTGCGTGTCTTACCGAAAAAAAGGTCATCCAACAATGGGTCAGGGGTTCTGTTTGTCCCCAAGTTCACCTTCCAGAGGAGGAGGTGTTAACATGGGAAAAGAGACTGAAACCGCTCGAGGATACGTATTCCTTTAAAGTTGCGGATGGGTATCGGGAGGTGTGGCAAGCGTTACACTACTTGTTGTCACCGCCGCCGGTCGACCAAAGGTCTCCTATGCCGGAGTGGCTGCGGGTCTGTTTGGCACGGCTGCATTCGAAGGATCACTTTAAGCAGGATATCTCTCATCTTCAAAAATTAGCAGGGCGCTCCCCCGAACATTTTTCTCGCGCCTGTCGTCAATTCACGGGTTACACCCCAACGGATCTCCTGATCCAAGCCCGCATCTGTGCTGCTCAAGAATTGTTGGTGTCCGCAGATTCCAAGATCATCGATGTGGCTTACGAGGTTGGGTTCAACAACCTTGGATATTTCTACCGGACCTTCCGTGCGATTAGCGGCACCAGTCCCCGTGAGTGGCGAGCCCAAAAGCGCATCTCCAAGGTCGTTCCCGCTTGATTCCAACGCGTGGAGACATCACAGCAATGCGAGAGGTCGGACTGATTGGCAACCTTGGTGGGTAAAATTAGATGGAAATGCAGGCTCGTGTGTGTCGATGGGCATAGCCGGAAATGGCTGGCACCCCTGCTGGGGTGCGATTCATGTTGATTTGGTGATCCGGTGGTGTCGCTCGTACCTCACTCAACCACCGGCTACAAGCTTTCATGCCTCCGGCATGGGGAACCCGGAAACTCCGTGTTTGTGTTTCATGGGCGAGTGTCTGGACTCGCGGATATTCGAAATCCCCCAACGGGGCTTCCCAAAGCTCAGGGTTGGTATCGGATGAAAAATCTGGGAACATGGTGTTTTATTTTTTTCTCAACCCCGACGTGGTGTGCGGCACCGTTTAAAGGTCGGAATCCATGAAGCCTGAGGCTTCTCAGCTTGTAGCCGGTGGTTGAGCGAGTTACGCGCGACGTCACCTGGCCACGGTGACGTAAGCGGAACCTTGAAGCCGGAGGCTTCTCAGCTTGTAGCCGGTGGTTGAGTGAGGTACGAGCGACACCACCGGACCACAGCCCCCACGACGAACGCATCCCAGAGGGATGCCAGCAACGGCCGCATCAATCCAAATACCGTTCGTCGAATGCGATCCGATGATCTTTTTTTTCCGCAACCCCGTTGGCGTTGGTTTCGAGATCTCATTGTAATAGGCCTGAGGTTAGCCGCTTTTTTTGATCAACCACACGGCCTCTTCGCCCTTTGATGCCGAAGCAGTGTGAAGCACCTGAAACTTATGACGTGCGCAGATATTGAGTAAACTATCCGGTGTATGACGGTAAGAATAAAACACACGGATCTTTTCACCCTTTTTATAATTCAGAGTTTCCCCGTATACATTGACCCTATGATTGGAAGGAAGGGTGTACCATGCCTCGAAACGGGGAAGATCTTCGGTGACTTTTGTGCGTTGGATTGAAAATTTCAATTGATCCTTGGCCTGTGGGAAATCAAACGAATCAAGGATGGCGCTCATCCATTCAAGGGTTAAATCATTATCGTATTGCGGTAAAATCCGTGTCATGCCTTTCATGACATCCGCATCCGGAACCATATTTGCACTAAGGAGAATTAGGTCATCCTTATTGGTGAGCGCAGAAAAAAGGCGGAAGATTTCCTTTTGCGAAAAATTGGGGATTAGCCCGAAGCAAAGCCAAACACGCGCACCGTTACCGAGCCATTGGTCAATCGACGACCGATCATTTTTCAGGGCGAGTACATCAGCGACCAAGCCAGGAAGCTGTTTCACGAGGGGAATCCTGCCTGCTTTATCGTAGGCGACCGCGGTCATGGCTGAGGTCACGTCCATGGGGGCGTAACAAACCTTTTTCCCCGCTTTGTGAAGGGCTTTGATAACAACCGCATCCTTGTTCGCTCCGCCACAACCTAAACTGGCCACGACACATGATTTCCCCGTAGCCTCAGTGGTTTTGAGTGCTATTTCCTGATAAATATCCTGAACTTCTCGAGCGGACGCAGGGGAATATCTTTGGTGAATGTTGAGCCATTTCATGACTTGCCCTGGAGAATCGTAGTGGAACGAATGATCAATCTGGCGATCCTTCAAAGAACGGAGTAAGAGGCGCGAGACGGCTGCGGCGGACCGGCTCGAATGGTATAACAAAGGGATGAGCATGCTTTAGTCAGCGTTGGTTTTCTCAACCCGAACGAACCCACATTTGCCAGCGGCTAATTCGCATATTTCCCCAACGCGATTCCTCAGGCGCAGACCTTGAATGCTCAGAATGATCCCAACAAATATAACGCCTTCGATCAGGAGGAGGGTATCAAACCCGAATTTGATTCGAAGGATAAGGAATAAAGAGAGCATGAAAATGAGGAGGAGCGAGGTGAGTGTGGTAAAACGCGGGACCAATTGAATCCGGTTAAGGCGTTTGTTGCCCCCGTGGTTTTCTGTCATGGATCGGAGTTTTAAATTCCAATAAATATTTCCGTAAATTTGAATGTCCCAATCGGTCCAGCCGGTATCAAGGGAGTAAGACCAATTTTCAGATTCCAGAATCGCGACGACCTCATGCAGGATCCGATCACGTTCCACTCCATCTTCACTCCAATAGGACAAAATGTTATCGCGCTCGAACTTTGGACGTTTGACCGCGACTTGGTGTTTGATGATGATGGGGTTGGGCGTTCTTTTAAGTGAAACCCATGTGAAATATCGAGCGTATCCGCGCAGGATCGGCTGAGTGAACGCGAGAAAAAACACCAAGGCGCGGCTGGCGAGCAAATCGTGTTTAGGCTCAAGTCGTGCCCCGTGCATATAAGAAAAAGCGACCAAGAACATGGCTCCAAGCATCACAATGGGAATTATTTTTAATCCCGGAAAAGCCAAGCACAGAAAGGCCAGCGCACATGTGAGGCCGAACCATTCCAAGCTGCTGATCAGTCCCGCCCATGCTGAATCTTGAGCGGGATAAATGGATTGGAAAAGGCCGAGCCCGAAAACTCCATGATATATAATAGGGCTTTGCATGAATTTTTCATAACGCGGAAGGCCGTACACGCTGCCTTTCCATTTGGCGCCTCCGGTCGGACTAAAGAAGATGAGATGTTTAAAACGCAGAAGTGATTCCGCTTCGCCATACCCCATTTGTTGTTTGAAGAAAGCTTTGACCGTAAACCGGCGATGATGCCACACGATGGCCGAAGGGCTGAACCCGATCAAGTGCCCCGCCTGTTGCAGGCGCCAGCAAAAATCCACGTCATCCCCGGCCTTGCGATATTCGACATCCCAGCCCCCCACTAAATCGAGTGCCCAGCGATGGAATGCCATATTGCAACCGGGAATATGTTCCGCAATGGTATCGGTCAGGAGAACGTGACTTGGAGAACCCGGAGCCGCTCCGACGCAAGCTTGAATCCAGTCCTCTGCGGGAGGGGAAATATTAGGGCCACCCACACCCGCGAAATCCCCACTTTGTAACGAGGCGATTAAGTAATACACCCAATCGCGGTCGACCATACAATCCGAGTCCGTGTACGCGACGACATCGCCGGTCGAGGCTTTGTAGCCTGTGTTTCGGGCATAACTAAGGCCCATGTTGGGTTGGACAATGTCTATGATCTCTGGAAAGTCTTTTACGATTTGCCGCGTGTTATCTGTGGACCCGTCGTCGACCAGGATGACCTCATAGTTCGGGTAATCGAGTTCCCTCAAGCTTTGCAAACACGCCTGCAAGGTGCGGCCCCCGTTATACGAACAGACCACGACCGAAACTTTTGGATAATGAGCAAGGGGCGCTCGTTGTCCCGACTTTCCATCGGAGCCTTTAACGAAGCAATCTTGAACAGTGTAATACGCGGCCTTTGGTTTTCTATCCGCGGTCACAAGTCCAAATTCCCAGTCAGTGATCTGAAAGTTCCCCGTGAACCAATCATCTGTCCACGCAAAGACAATCGTTCCGGCTAACCCCATTTGACCCACCGTTCTGATGTGCCAGTTAATGACATCAGCTTGTTTTTCCTCACCATTTCGACGCGAGTCCATGCCGAACTCCCCAAGGAGAAGGGGTTTTTCCTCGGCTATGTTGTGTAATCGTGACAGGTACTTTTGAAAGGATTCCTGTTTCTCGAGATAAACATTGTAACAGAAAAAATCGCAGTTGTTCGGAATCAGGTATTCCGTGGAGGGATAGTTTGCATAAGTGACCAAAGCTTTTGGGTCGGTTTCTTTTGCAATTTCCAGCAGAGTTTCGATGAACCATTTAACTCTCGGCAGGCCGTACCAGCGAATGGTGTTGGATGGAATTTCGTTCCCCACCATGTACCCAAAAACCGCCGGATGCCCTACATTGGCCCTTACACCCTCGCGGATTCGACTCTGAATGGCCAATCGACTGGAGCGAGTGTCCAGAAAACTGACGTGCTGTTCCCAGGGGATAGTGATCAATGCTTGCAGTTTATATTCATGACACAGATCGAGGAACCAACGTGGGGGCACATGATAAAGCCTGACAACGTTGGCACCAAGCTCAGCGATTAATTGTAAATCGTGCCGGGTGATCTCTGGGGAATGTAAATGAACATTGGGTTCAAATGGTTTGAAGGGTCCATAAGTCACCCCTTTAACAAAGAATTTTCGACCTCCTTGGAAGAAAAATTTTGCCCGCGCTTGAACCCTTCCCCGTGGTATCAACGGTTCAAGGGAGGCTGTTTCAATCGAGGAAACCTCCCCGTCTATTAAACTCATGGGCTGTAGTGGTAGCAAAAGAATATCTGTGGGGGAAGGATAAAGGGGAAATTTTAAATGATATTTTAATTTTCTAAACAGACAAGATTCTGCGCGTCCGAGGCACACGTCGGACGGCACAGATGCGCAGAAAACAGGGAGCTCGTATGCTCCAAACTTTGTAAGATGCAAATATCCTTTCCTTTAACTCTTCGATCTTTTAAACCAATGGCATGTTGCCTGAACCGCTGACTCAGATTGATTTGCCTGGAATTCCCAAATTGCGCAGTGGCAAGGTGCGCGAGGTGTTTGATTTGGGGAACCAGTTGTTGTTCGTGGCGACGGATCGTATTTCCGCCTTCGACTGCATTCTGCCCAACGGCATTCCTTATAAAGGCGAAGTGCTCAACACGATGTCCGCTTTCTGGTTTAGGAAAACCAACAATGTCGTCATCAATCATATGAAAACTGATGACGTTTCTCAGTACCCCGAAAACCTGCAACCTTACGCGGACATTCTGGCGGGTCGATCCATGCTGGTGACAAAACTGAAACCGGTTCCGGTCGAATGCGTGGTGCGTGGTTATTTGACGGGATCGGCTTGGAAAGAATATAAGGAAAGTGGTCGAGTTTGCGGGATAGACCTTCCTGAAGGTTTGGAGGAATCGTGCAAGTTAGAGGAACCGATTTTTACGCCCGCAGCAAAAAATGATCATGGTCATGATGAAAATATTACTTTTGATCAAATGATCCAAAGTGTGGGTGTTGAAGTGGCGGAAAAATTGGAGGCTGCAAGTTTCGCTATATTTAATGCCGCTCAAACACATGCTCAACAACTTGGGCTCATCCTTGCTGACACAAAGTTTGAATACGGCTTGCTCGCAGGAGAAACGATTCTCATGGATGAATGTCTGACTCCGGACTCCTCGCGGTTCTGGTTAAAAGCTGATTATAAATCCGGCCAACCCCAGCAGGGTATGGACAAACAGTTCGTGCGAAATTACCTAGAATCAGTGAACTGGGACAAAACGCCACCGGCACCCGCCCTGACCGAAGATGTGGTCATGCAAACGGCCCGTAAGTACCTCGACGTTTTTCAGCGGATTACGGGCAAAAAGCTTCCGAATGCTCAGTTATAACTGAGGTGCGTGCGGTGCAGTCTCAGGGTTGCGAGTAGCGAGTTGCTCTGGGTACAGATCACAAAAAGGGACGATTCTCACGTTGGGGCATTCCGAATATCCGCGCGAGTGTTCAGCCACTCGCCTATGATACGCGGTCACATCCATGAAACGCCAACACGGAGATTCCGTGTTTGTCATGCCGGAGGCATGATGTTGCTGGCATCCCTCCGGGATGCGTTCGTCGTGTGGGCTGTGGTCCGGTGGTGTCGCTCGTACCTCTCTCAACCACCGGCTACAAGCTGGGAAGCCTCCGGCTTGTATGATAGCGACTTTAGATGTCGCCATGATCTTCACTCCCGACACATTTATGAGACGCGGTCACACCGACGAAACGCCAACACGGAGATTCCGTGTTTGTCATGCCGGAGGCATGATGTTGCTGGCATCCTTCCGGGATGCCAGCCATTTCGGGGCGGCAAAGGCCACGCAAAACCATGCCGCAACCCCGTTTGGGCATTCCGAATATCGCAGGAACACTTACTCCTTGCTTCTGGGCGTGTCGGGACTAGCTTTTTCGGTCCCTATGACTGCTAATTATAAGGATACCCTGAACCTCCCTAAGACCGACTTCCCGATGAAGGCGGATCTCCCGAAACGCGAACCCACTTTTCTCGATAAGTGGAACGAGTCCAAAATTTACGATCAAATTTTAGCGGATAGAAAAGGCGGGACGGAATTTATTTTGCATGATGGTCCGCCCTTTGCCAACGGTGACGCGCATATGGGTCATGCTCTCAATATGACGTTGAAGGATCTGGTCCTCAAATATCGGAATATGACCGGGCACCATGTGCCTTTTGTTCCGGGCTGGGATTGCCATGGGTTGCCTATCGAATTTAAGGTCACTAAAGAACTAGGTTCAAAAGCTCGTGGCATGTCCTCGGCCGAGATCCGGCAGCTGTGTGATGCCTACGCGCGCAAGTACATCGCAATTCAGCGCGAGCAGTTCAAGAGGTTGGGGGTTTTCGGTGAATGGGAGAATCCGTATCTTACTATAAATCCGGTTTATGAAGCGGAGGTTTTACGCCTTTTTGCGGACATCGTGGATAAGGGTCTCGTGTACCAAAGCAAAAAGCCTGTCTCGTGGAGCACGGGCGCTCAGACGGCGTTGGCCGAAGCGGAAGTTGAGTATCATGATCACGAAACCCCGGCGATTTATGTTAAGTTTGAGGCCATAGCCGAAGGGCTCACCAAAAAAACATTTCTGGTGATCTGGACCACGACACCTTGGACTTTGCCAGCTAACCTTGCCGTGGCGGTTCGTTCGGAACTTGTCTATGCGGTGTTGAGTAATGGTGCTGAGGATATCATTGTGGCCGATGCACTTTCAGAGAAAATAATGGGGTTGGTTTCCCACGCGGGATATCAAAAATCGGGTCAGTTCACTGGCAAAGACCTGATTGCCCGTTTTAAATACTCTCATCCGTTCCTGGACAGAACGTCTCCGATTCTCGCTGGGGATTCATTTGTGACAACTGAAACGGGGTCGGGGTTAGTCCATATTGCGCCCGGTCACGGTAAGGACGATTACGATGTCGCGAAACATTTGGGTATTCTTTCTCCTGTCAATGATTACGGGAAGTTCACCGAGGAAGTAGGAGTCCCTGAACTGGTCAACAAATACGTTTTTGATTCAAATCGTTATATCATCGATGAAATCTTGACCCGGAAAGGGCTGCTCCTTCACGAGGAAAAATTTCAACACACTTATCCCTTTTGCTGGCGCTCAAAAACCCCAATTGTATTCCGTGCGGTTGAACAATGGTTTATCCGGATCGATCAGGACGGATTAAAAAAAGAGGCGCTGCGAGAAATTGACACGGTAAAATGGATACCGGACTGGGGCAAAAACCGCATTTCGGGGGCTGTGGAATCACGGGGCGACTGGTGTATTTCACGTCAGCGGACTTGGGGCGTGCCATTGCCGATTCTGTATCGAAATACCCGCGAATCGATCGTTGACGCTGGGGTCATCCGGAAACTCGCAGATATCGTGGAGAAGCAGGGGACTAACGTCTGGTTTGAAAATGATGGTCCAGCTCTGGCGCTCCTTTTGGGGTTGGAAAACCCTGATGAAGTCTCGCGTAAAATCGATACGATCGATGTGTGGATCGATTCCGGCTCATCGCACCGCGCCTTGGCTAAGACGCATCCGCATGTGCGTTTTCCGGCGGATCTTTACCTTGAAGGCAGTGATCAACACCGCGGCTGGTTTCAGTCGTCGCTGCTCACCAGTGTGGCGTCTTGCGGGAAAGCCCCTTACAAGGCGGTTGTGACCAACGGGTTCGTTGTCGATATTGATGGGAAAAAACTTTCAAAGTCGGGGACTTACCAAAAACCCACGGACCTGATGTCGTTTATTAATAAATACGGCGCTGATGTCCTGCGGTTATGGGTGGCTTCCGAAAACTATCAGACTGATGTTCCTTGGTCTGAAGAAATTTTCACCCACGTCAGTGATACATACCGCAGGATCAGAAACACCTTCCGTATTCTGCTTGCCAATATCACTGATTTTGATCCGGAAAACCACTCGGTGGATCTCGTTAAGGGGATAACATCAGACGGCCTCGTGGCGTCTCAAGGGGAGAATGATTTAAACGATCTTTTGGTGGATCGGTGGGTCTTGAGTCGTCTGCAATCAGTGGTTGAAGAGTGTCTTCAGGCATACGAGAGCTACGAATTTCATCGGGTTTACCATGCGGTCAATTCGTTTTGTGCGGTGGAACTTTCTTCGTTGTATGTCGATATCACTAAAGACAGAATGTACTGCGATAAAGTAAACTCCTTGCGCCGCCGCGGTACTCAAACAGTGATGTACCAAGTGCTTTCTGCGCTCACGCGAATCATGGCTCCTGTCATGCCTTTTACCACGGAAGAAACGTGGGCTTATTTGGATAAGTCAGGAAAAAGTGTTCACCGCCAGCTCATGCCGAAGGTTGAGACGAGTTTAAAGGATACGAAAGTGGAAGAATTGATCCAACAATGGCTGAAGATACGGGATGTATCGGCGATCGAACTGGAGAAAGCGCGTCAGGCTAAACTTATCGGCAAGAGCGTCGATGCCCGAGTTGTATTGACCTTGGCGGATTCCGCTTCGCTTTCGGCCGTTAAAGGTAAGACTGAAGCGCTTGCTGAATTTTTGATCGTGTCTCAGGTGGATATCGTTGAAGGCCCGGAAATAAAGGCAGAAGTGGCGACTCCCCGTGGCCAAAAATGCGCACGGTCTTGGCGCTGGCACGAGTCGGTGGGGCTGGATCCTGAATATCCTGATCTCACCCCCCGTGATGTGGATGCCGTTCGTAGTTATGTTCAAAAAGTATAAGGTGGATTTGTTATGACTGAAATTATGGCTGAAACAGTTATCGATAAACGAATGGGCAAAGGCTGTGCAAAACGTTTATTGCTTACGGCACTTTTCATTTTCTTGTTTGACCAAGGCACGAAAATTTACATGACAGGTCTCTTGGAGTCCGGGTATGTGTTCAAGACAGTTATACCTAGCTTTTTTTATCTGGGTTATGTCGAGAATTCTGGGGCGGCTTTTGGTATCATGCAAAATCAAAAGTGGTTTCTCGCAAGCGTGGCGTTCATTGCCATCGGGGGTATCTACTGGTTCAGAAAAGATTTGATCGGGACAAGTCGTTTTATGGCCTACACCATCGGCCTCATCTCCGGCGGGATCGTCGGCAACCTCCTAGATCGCCTCCGTTTCGGGTACGTCGTCGACTTCATCGAGTTACACTTCGGGAGTTACCATTACCCCAACTTCAACGTCGCCGATTCCGCCATCTGCATCGGCGTCACCCTCTACATCCTCCACTCCCTCATCACCGAATTTCGAACCAAGGCAGCCGCTAAAAAAGTGAACAGAGTCGGAACAAAAGCGGAATAAGGAACCGCAGATTAGCACAGATTCACGCAGATTAAGGGAAAGAAACAAAAGCGAGATTGGGCATGTCACGCTTGAGTGATAAAATAAGGGACAGTCTCGGTGTCCAACGTTCGTACGCTACCTAGTTGGCGAACCGGCAATTCCTTTGTCCCTAAATTAAACGATCCCAAAGGAAATTAATGTCGCTTGCAACAAACACCTTTTATTCAAGCGATAGGAGCACGAAACAATTGCTCTGCTCTGCCCTGATATTGCTTTGAAGCTTTGATTCAATCCTGCAAATCAAAATCCCTCCCATTTAAATGACCGAATTCCGACCATGGCGTCGATATGATCGCTCCAATACGAGAAATGTTGAAAATGGCTATTAAAGCAAAAATAGTTTGTCCGTCCCCTTTGATTCTGTCATTGATCAGGTCGGAAGGTTATTGAAACGAGTTCAACTGACCTTGTGTCGGGTCAACTCGTGTCGCGAGTGAAATATTTGGATATCTTTGACGGTAAACCACAGAGGACCGAGTACTTGGACGGGACCTTCGAAACAAGCGTGTATAACTGTTGTCACATGACTTCCAGCATGGATCGGGAGGGGATTGAAACTATAATTGATTATGATGACTTTGACAGGGTCACGAGTAGAACCAGAGCGGGGATTGAGGACGTCACCATTTATGATGGGCTTGGAAGAGTCGTTGAAACAAGGCGCAAAGGGACCGATGGGGTAACAATGACCACCTCAAAACGGAGTTCGATACTCTGGGGAGGGTGCGTAAAACGTACGACGTGCTTAATAATGCCACAACCATGAGCGAGGTTTATAATGCAGATGGAACCACAACCCGCACGGTGACGTACCCCGATAATTCAACGCGAGTTGATTTCAGTTACCGAGATGGTTCAGCAAAATCTGGCTCCGGTACTGCCGCGCACCCTGTCGAGTATGAGTATGGTGTCACAGGCTCAGGGCAACGGTGGACAAAGGAGATCCGAGCTCAGGGAAAAACTAAGGGACAGGCTAATAGTTGTGGACACCTACTACCGCGACTATTCTTACGAAGATCAACGTGTGGGCGGTTTCGTAACAGCTCAAGTCACCGAATTGATGAGCGTGACCTTGGGCGGCGGTTATTCCGAAAGTAACTCCCACTTCGGCCGGGAATCAGATTCCGCCTACGGCGAAATGGGCCTCGTGTTTTCGTTCTAGT
>Ga0163154_10003298_pt1 | contig 22508 bp, 11 predicted proteins | sample OliLakLV19MP9P1_FD_148649 | JGI IMG/M metagenome (GOLD analysis project Ga0163154, IMG submission 148649) | Freshwater microbial mat bacterial communities from Lake Vanda, McMurdo Dry Valleys, Antarctica - Oligotrophic Lake LV.19.MP9.P1 | ecosystem: Environmental > Aquatic > Freshwater > Lake >... | reverse complement strand
TAACGCGTCGAGATCCCTGGCAGCGCTTCGCTCGACGCGTTACGCGATGACCTCTCTGTCGCGGCGTGGATCGAGGCCGATGTCATCCAACTGCAGCGCATCTTCTCCAACAGACGTCCGAATGGCGGCGGGTCGGGCGGCTCGTGGGCCTACGGGATGATCCCGACGGGCCTGCGCTTCACGACGCTCGGCGTTCAGGACTACAACCAGAACGTGCCGTTGACGCCAGCCACCTGGTACCACTTCGCGGTCACGTTCGACGCCAACTTCCAGGCGACGTTCTATCTCGACGGCGTCGCCATCGGCGTCGTCGGCGGCGCGCAGACGAGCAACCCGCCGGGCAGCGCGAACCAGTACCTGATCGGCGTCCTGGACCTCGGTGTCGGTCCGGCCGAGTGGTTCGATGGACGCATCGACGACCTGCAGGTCTACTCCGGGACGTTGAGCCCCGCGGACGTGCAGTACTTGTTCGCGAACCCCGGCGCTCCGCTCGGCGGAGGGATGCTCGGGACGAGCTATTGCGGCCCTGCGGTCGTGAACTCCTCGGGCCAGTCCGCGACGACGAGGGCGTCTGGCAGCTCGTCCGTCGCGGCCAACAACCTCACGTTGACGGCGGCGCGCCTGCCGTTCAACTCGTTCGGCTTCTTCCTCACCAGCCGTACACAAGGCTTCATCCAGAACCCCGGCGGGAGCAGCGGGAACCTCTGCCTCGGCGGCGCGATCGGACGCTACGTGGGCCCAGGCCAGATCAAGAACTCGGGCTTGCTGGGAGCGTTCGACGTGCCGGTGAATCTCTCACAGACGCCGTCCCCGACAGGTTATGTTCAGGTGCAGGCTGGACAGATCTGGAATTTCCAATGCTGGTTCCGCGACGCGGTCGGTGGCGTGGCCACGTCGAACTTCACGGACGGGTTGTCGATCTTGTTCCTGTGACCTCGTTCCCCGCCCTCATTTCTCGAACGCACTCTTCTGTGGACTCGAACGGCTAGCCACGCTGCGAGCGCAGCTTCGATGGGTCCCGTGTCGTTCAAGGGTTGTTGGGTCCAAGGGCCATTCTCGGTTGCCACACACGCTCGAGGACCGAGTGCACGGCGAGCCACGCGCCACGCTCGGCGCGCGCCGCCTTCTTGCCGTCGGCGCTGAGCCGGTAGTACTTGCGCTTGCGCCCCGTGTCGGCGGCGACGCGCCACTCGCCCGTGATCAAGCCCTCGCGCTCGAGGCGATGCAGGACGGGGTACAGCATCCCCTCGCTCCACTCGAGCTCTCCGCCCGAGAGGTCGCGTACACGCAGGATCAGCTCGTACCCGTACGCCTCCCCACGCGCGATCAACGCAAGTAGGAGGGGCCGCGCCGAGGCAGCTACGAGGTCTTTCGAGGTCATGAAAGCCCACTATACCTCGAAGTTCTATGCTTGCAAAGCTGGGGTCGGTCCGATCACGGGCTCGGGTCCGTCGACTGGGTCGACGAGCAAAGTCTCACTTCGGTCCGGCAACTTGATTCGCCGGAGCACCTCGCCAGTGGAAACGCTCCTGGATGTGGCAATCGAAGCAGGCGCTGTCCGCCTCGGACGGGATCGGGACCTCGGCGATCGTGCGCGCTCGCTCGACGCCGGCGTGGCACTCCGTGCAGTCCATTCCATCGGTGATGGAGGCGTGGCCGCGGCTCCAGTGCGAGAATCCTGGTGTATCGGGGCGCATGCGGATCGCCGGCTTCCCGAACCAGACTGGATCGGGCGCGCCATCCGCGGCGTCGGGGTGGCACAGCGCGCACCCGTTTGGGCTGTCTCCGGCGACATGGGCGTGATCGGAGTGACAGGCGCGGCAGCTCTTGGCGTCGGGATGGGTCTCGACCTCGGACTCGAAGGAGCGCTCGCCAGCGGCGAAGGTGTGGCACGAAAAACAACCCTCGGCCAACTTGCTCGTCCCGCCCGCGTCGGACCGCGGCTTCACATGGATTGCATGCGGGAAATCGACTCGGCGGCGCGACCCTGACGCGCCCTTCAGCTTTGCTTCGAGGGCGAGCGCTCTGCGTGTCCCGCCCACCTCGTCCCAGTGGCACTCACCGCATGCAGCGAGGGGCGGCCCCTTGTAGCTCGCCGCCGAACCGGGCGCCCCGGCCAGCGTCGTCGCTGCCTCGATCTCCACGTGGCACTCGACGCAGGTGGCACTGAGCTCGATCGCGCTGGCGAGGCCATCGGGCCGGACGCCGGTCATGTGCAGCTCGTGCCAGAATCGGCGGTCCAGCGCCTCGCCAGAGTGCGGCGATCCACTGGCGTGACACTCGCGGCAGGTGCGGTCGCGGCCGGTTGCGTCGGCGACACTCGTCGCGTCGTTGAACAGATCGGCGTGAGTGCGGCGCTCGAGTGTGAACACGAGCTCCTCGGTCACGTCGACAGTGACCTCGCGCAGCTGCGCGTCGTGCAGCTCGGCGTGACAATCGAGACAGCGCGAGCGCGAGCTGGCCTCGGCTCCGGAACCGTGCCACGCGAGCCGCACACGCTGATGTGGCTTCAGATTGGCAGCGAAATTGGCCAGCGCCGGGTCACGCCCCCAGCGGTTGGACGCCGTGGGCACTTCGTCGGCGGAGTGGCAGTCCATGCAACGCTTGAACTCGACCCTCGCAAAATCCCGGTCGGACAGCGCAGCGGCCGCGCTCGTGTCGCGCTGGTGGCAGACGTCACAGCGCTGATCAGCGTGCTTGTCGTGCGGGAACCGATCGTAGGCGAGTTCGTGCGCCACGGGCTCGAACTGCGTCGGTCTGCGCGTGACCTCGGGTGTTCCGTCCGAATGACACCGCGCGCAGGACTCGCGCAGCGCCGCTTGCGTCGGCAGGAAGGTGCCATCGGCCGGCGTCGCTCCACTGTGGTCGAGGTGGCACGAGGCGCAGACGTCGCCGTCGAGCACGATCTCCGCTGTCGCGGAAGCCTCGCTGCGGTCTGAATGGAACGGATGGTTCTGGGCGATCAGGTCCCCGTGGCACGTCCCGCAGCGCTCGGGAGGCGTACCACCGAACGTGTCGTGGCAAGCGCTGCAGCCCTGCTCCTCGGCGAGCCGCACGCAGTCCTGCAGGTGCGCCGAAAGGCTGGAGATCGAATTGCCGGCGAAGAGGTGCGCGTGCGCGCTGGCCAGCGGGCCGGGCTGGAGGAGTTGCTCGCGGCCGGAGGGCAGTGCCAACGCCGCCAAGTAGACCGTCGACACGAGCAGCGCGACGTAGCCGGCGATTCGCAGCGCGGGGAAGCGCCCGAACGACACCTCGTCCCGGACCCAACGCTCTGCATCGCCACCGACTTGCATCGCGCCGGACTCGCTCTTGTGCGCGCGTGAGGGCTCGAAGTAGAAGCCCTGCTCCTGTACGTCGAGCTGCAATACGGTGCCGGCAGCATCGAGGCCGACGATGATCTTCGAGCAGCCCGCTACTAGCACATCGCCGTTCTCCAGGCGCTCGACGCCATCGATCTCGAAGCCATTCCGCCACGTCCCCGTCGCGCTGCCCAAGTCCTGGACGTGGAAGCCAGACTTCGAGCGCGAAATGCGCGCATGATGCGCGGTCGCGACCGGGTCGCGCAGGTGCAACGTGCACGACGAGTGTGTGCCGACCTCGAACGAGTCGACGTCGACCTCGATCGTGTTCTTCGCAATGCGGATGGTGATCGCGCCCACGAGATCACTCCTGGAACAGAGCCTCGGGCGCGACCCGCTCGATCGCCGAGCACGGGCAGTTGTAAACACACGCCTCGAAGGGCATGCCAGCGCAGAGGTCACACTTCACTGCCTTGCCTGCGACCTTTTCCTCACGGCCCGTGACCTTGTTGACGCTCGAGCCCGGAGCGCCCGAGACCGACGCGGTGGGACCCGCCTCGGGGCGGAACCAATGCCCGATCAGCGGCAAGTTCGCGAGGATGGACGGCATGGCCTCGCGGGGCCCGTCATCGGGCGGCGGGGTCATACGAATCACGTTGTACGGGCACTTGCTGACACACGATGTACAACCGACGCAATTGTCCCAGATGAAGTCGATGGTCCCGCGCACATCGCGTCGGATCGCGCCGTAGCTGCAGGCCATCATGCACTCGGGGATCTCACAGTGATAACACGCGGATGCCAGAGTCTTCTGTGTCGAGATGCGGCTGCCGGTCTTCGAGAGACGCGGGACGCGGTCGGCGTGCACCGCGACGCACGACTCGACACACGCATTGCAGCGCACACAGCGGGCCAGGTCGATCACGAGGGCATGTCCGCCTTTGACGGACTGTTTGGAGACCATGATCTCCAGCGCGTCGGCCGACATCCCCTCGGTGCGTGCTTGCTTCAACAGATCGAACGTACCTGGGAGCGCGCCCGACTCCTGCCGCACGATGAGATTGGCCTCGCTCGCGAGGCGATTCGCCGAGTCCATTCCCACGATCTCGCGCAGCACCGAGACTGGGATCTTCACCATGTCCGTCGGCGCCATCGTCTCGAAGGTGCCGATCCACTTGGGTTCACCCTCGGCGAGCGAGCGCTCGCCGAAGCAAGAGTTGTCCATGTAGAAGCCGAGGATGCGCCTCTCACCCTTCGCGCCGCGTGTGTGACATTGCACGGCGCCGCTGCGCACGAGGTACACGGCGTCGGCGACGTCCCCCTGCTTGGCGACGACTTTGTCGGTCGGCAGCACCACGAGCTCGACCCGCTCCTTGAGCTGCTCCAGGGTCGCCGGCGTGAGCGACTGGAAGAGCGGGACGATGCGCAGGTGCGCGGCGAGCGAGTCCTCGCGGTAACGCGAGTCGACCATCTGCGCGAACGCCTTCTCGCCGCGGTAGAGGGCCTTGAACGCCGAGGCTTCGACGCTGACCAACGTGCATGTGGTCTTGGCCTCGATCGAGAACAGCGTCGGCTGGTTCGATAGAGCGCTCCCTTCGCCGAACCAGTCACCAGGCCGAAGGGTCCCGAGGTGTTGTGGCCGTTGGGCGCCGGGCTCGGTGCGGTACTTGTCGACTAGCCCCTGGAGCACGATCCAGAGGCGGTTGGTGTAGTGCCCCTGGGCCACGAGCTGCAAGCCCGGGGCACAGGCGTGGAACTCGAGGCCGCGCATGAGCGTCGCGATCGACGGGTCTTTGGCGATCGTCGCGAGGATCGGCACACGATCGAGGCCGTTGCGGCGAAACTCTGCGCGCGCGTCGTTCGCTACGTCGGGGGTGGCGCTCATGGTGGATCAATACAACCAAATGGACACGACATGCGCCGCGATCACTCCGAGCAGGACGATCGAGGCCGGGATGTGCACGAGTCGCCATGCATTCATGGCGAACTTGGCGCGTTGGAGGCGCGCGAGCTCGGACTTCACGCGGCGGCGTTGGCCGGACAGGGTCAGCAGGTCCTGTGCGCGTCGGTCGGCCTCTGGGCCGCCGCCTAGCGCGCGCGCGAGCTGGGCGGCCAAGCCGCTCGGCGGGGCAGCACGGGCCGTCAGCCCAGCAGTGACACCGACGTCTGCGTCGGAGAGCTTCTGCACCTCTTCGTGCAACCGCCGAGAGTAATGGCGAGCGAGCACGAAGGCCTCTTCGATCGACAAGTCCCGCTCTTTCCTGGAGAGCCACGCGGGGCCCCACATCCAGCAGAAGAGTCCGATGACACCCGTCACGACGACGATCAATGTCAAGCCATTGAGTGCGATGCCCATCGGTGACTCGAAGCGCCCGCCGCCGTGCACGAGCGTCAGGACTCCGGCGCCGAGGCCGTAGTACACGTGCGCGTGCATCCAGCGCGCGGTCCGCCCGAGCGGCTCGGTGCGCTTGGACACGAGGAGCGTGCCTCCCGCTGCATCCGTCGCGAGCGCGACGCGCAGGACGCGTTGACAGCCCGTCTCCTGCAGCACGGCGCGCGCTTGCTGAAGGATCTGCGCGCGATCCGTCAGCGTGCGCGCAGCGATGCGATCGCGGAGCGCCCCGAGGCGCTGCTCTGCGACCTCCATCGCCGTGCGCGGCACTTGCCGCGCGAACTCGGGCGAGTAACCCAGCTTGTGCGCGTACTTGCGTAGCACGTAGGCGTACGCAGCCAAGAAGAACGCGAGCGCGATCCACCCGCTCCACAGGAGGAAGCCACGGGAGCCCTGTGGCGCTCGGCCGATCGATTGGCCTAGGAGCACCGGTGCGACGCACAGGGCCGCGACGACGAGCCCCGAGACCGCGCCGTGCACCGACGAGAGCAATGAGCGATTCATCTCGATCGTTCTCTGCCCCCGGGGAAGTTCGCCAGGTCCTTGCCGATGAGTTCTCGTAAGGTCCCGGTCACCCGCTGCTCAGAACTCACACTATTCTTGCGGATCGCCCAGTGGCACGAACTGCAGTCGGGCGGACGTCCGCGACCGTCCCCGTGCGGGCTTCTGAACGAGAGGGGGAAGGTGGCGAGCACTGCCGTGACAGGCTTCAGCTCGCCAGGCTTCTCCTCCTGGTGACATTCCCAGCAACCTTGCTCCAAGGGGTGATGCTGCGGCCCCTGCAAGGCGACGCGCACACGCGGGACCTCCAGTTGCTCCTTGACCCGCGGCTCGCCCGAGATGTGGCATGAGGCGCAGCTCTCGACCGCTGGCCCGAAGATGCCGCCGGTCCAGGGCGCGTGGGCCTCGTCGTGCTTGTGGCATTGCACGCAAGTCCGCGCCGTGTCGTTGACGCCGATCCCGGTCCCGCGCACGCCGGCCTCGAAGTCGTGGCAGCTCGTACACGTGACCGGTTGCTCCGTGCGCGGGTCGATCGCGCTCGCGAGGTGGTCCGCGTGACTGAACGTGGGCACCTCTCTGCGAGTCCGTGTCGTGAGCGAGGCCGGGTCGAGCGCGATGCCTGGGTGGCAGGACCCGCATGACGCGAGGTCGAACGTGAGGAGCTGCGCCGCAGGCGCCAAACCGGCGCGCGCCTCGTCCCATGCGAGGCCGATCGCAGTCGGACCTGCCGCCGACGCGACCGAGGTATGGCAGACCTGGCAGTCCTGCGCAGTTGGATCCGAGTCGAGGTGCGAGGCGTGATCGAAGCGCTGGCCCGCGATGCGCGAAGGTGTCTCGGGCAACGGCGCACGGTGGCAGTCGGCGCAGGCCTGGTCGGGCGTCCCTGAGATTCCAGGGTGCCGTTGCGCGGGCATCAGGAACCTCACTTCACCGACGATCGCGCGCTCGACCGCGGTCTGCGGCCGGAGCGACTTCAGGTCGCCCTCGCCGAATGAGTGGCAGGACGTGCAGCTCCCCCACTCGCCGTGGTTCGGCGCGCGGAAGCGCGGCACGTCGTGACAGCTCATGCAGCCGAGATAACCCTTGCGATCGTCGCGCAAGACGAAGGTCGGCGGCATGGCGCTCCCGTCGGGTGCGCGCACGGGCTCGACGGAGTGTTCATGACAAGCGAGGCAACCCGTGGACTGGAGCTCGGTGTGCGCGCCTCGCCGGGCCGCGTCGGCCTTCGGCGTAGCGCTCGTCCCCAAGTGATCGGCGTGGGAGAACGTGAGCGCGGCGCTCGAGGACCGCAACTCGACCGTACGGTCGACCGCAATGGGCGCGCCGTCCGATTGGACGTGGCACTCGGCGCACGCCGCGGCGGTGTACTCGTGGAGGTGGAGGTCGTCCGCCTTCGCCGTTCCGACGTCGCCGTGGCAAGCCGCGCACGCGGCCGGGTCGGCGAGCTCCTCGGCCGAGAGATGCGCATCGTGCGGATACGGCCCGCGCCCAGCGCGTTGCATCGAAGGCTCCGCGTTGAGCCAAGCGAGGAACCCCGAGCGGATCTTGGAGCGATCGATCGTGCGGTTGTCAAAGGGCTCGTAGCGTCGATCCTCCCCGCCCTCGGTGTGGCACTCGACGCAGGCCGGCACACCGGTGCGGCCAGGCAGGTCGATCTCCTGGTCGTCGTTCATCGACTCGTGGCACTCTCGACAGGCGAGGGCGTCGTGATCGAGGTGCTCGAAGGCGCTGAGTGAACCACGGCCCGCGCGCAGGCTGACTTCGAAGCCTGGCTGGACCTCGCGGACCAGGACACCGCCATAGTGGCAGCTCGTGCAGGTCTCCAGCGGCGACCGCGGTTGGCGGCGCATCGTCCCGTCGTCGTTCCGCTCACCGAAGTCGTGGCAACCACGGCAGTCGCGCGCGACCTCCTGCTTGTCGAACTCGTGCGCGGTGTCTGTCGGACCGCCGCGTTTCCCCGCCCCACGATAGAACCACACGGAAGGCACGTGAGCCCCATGGCTGAATGCCTCGCGCGGGACCGGAGGCGCTGCGGTTCCACCTGTCTGCTGAGTCGATCTCCCGACCGTGAGCGCCGCGCCGATCGCCCCAAGACCGAAGAGCAACACGAGCCGCTTGAGGCCGCTGCTTGCAGACGTCGCCGGGTGGAGGCTGCGTTCCATGGCGGCTCAGCGCAGCAGCTTCAGTCCAAAGTAGCCGCCAACGGCAGCGAGGAGCACAATTGCGAGCACCCAGTAGACGGTCTTGGATCCGCCTCCCCCCTGATCGTTCAACTTACGGCGAAGGCGGGCCGCATCGACTGCGTCGCACCACTGCGCGACACTGATCGCATTCTCCACGACGAGGTATTCGCCGGGGTGTTTGCGTGCCCTCAGCTGCCGGGTTGCTTCACGGACCTTCTCCTGCGAGACGGCTGGATCCCGCTGGAGATTCGCCAGCGCGTCGGTGTACAGCTCGCTGGTCGCCTGTTCTGCTCCAGTCAGTGAGTCGAGCAGGACGAGGACATCGACGGTCCCGACGCGGATCCGCTCGTCACAGCGTACTTCCTTCGGACCCGATCGTGGCGCGACCTTCGTCTCGCCGACCCACGTGCCATTGCTGCTGCCGAGGTCCTCGACGTAGAGCGCATAGCCGTCGAAGCTGATCTTTGCGTGTCTCGAGGAGACCCCTTCGTCCTCCAACCCGATCCCGACGGGTCCGCCCTCGCGTCGACCGATCTCCGTCTTGGGTTCTCGAATGCTCTTCGCGCGGCCCACCTTGTGGGAGACGAAGACGAGACGCGGCTTCAGGGCAGTCAACCGGACCTGGATCGCGGCCTCGTCCATGTCCCCACCCCCGGGGACCAGCGTGCCGCCGACTGTGAGAGGATCGCTCGATGATGCACCCGCGGGCGCTGGGGTCGGCCCTCGCCCCGCCGCCCGCTGCGGCGCGGGGACAGGCTCAGGGGCGGAGGGGCTCCCGGCGGCCCGCTTCGCGGGCGGCTTGGCCTTCGGTGCAGCGGTCGACGGGGCTGGCATCGGGACGACCCGAGGCGGTTCGGGCTGGACCGTCGCAGGATCCGGCCACCCCGAGCGTCCGACGGGCGCGCCGGGTAAGGTCGGTACTTCGTCGCTCTGCGGAGGCAAAGTCGCGTCGGGAGCAGCCCGCACGCGCCGCCACGCGGGGAGAGGGACGTCCGGGGAGATCGTCGGATCGCCAGAGGGCGCAGCAGCTGGTGCGCGCGCTGGCCCGAGCACTTCGATCGACGTGCGGCCGATGAGGAGTCGCAGCGTCACTTCGAGCGGGCGCGGTACACCTCGCTCCAGCCTTGGCCCGCCCTCGATCCACGTACCGTTCGAGCTGCCGACATCCTCGATCGCGAGTCGGCCGCCGTCGCTCACGATGCGCGCGTGGGCGCTCGAAGCAGCATCGTCGGCGAGGGCACACATGTTCGTGGGCCCTCGTCCGATCGTCAGACCGTCGATGGCCTCGATCTCGCGCGGGGGGCGGTCAGCCTCCTGGATCAGCAGTCGCATGGGTCACTCGTAACGGCGGGCGCGGGCGTGCACCGGAAAGGGTGGAGCATGGACCGGGGTTCGGTCCGGGCGCGCGACGCGCCTCGCGCCGATGGTAGGCGCGGAACGAACCGCGTCAACCTCCCAAGCGGAACGACCAGCCCCACAACCCACGGGGCTGCGCCGCACAGCGCCCCCCGACCCCTGACTCGACTCACCGCGGCGCCTCGGCGCCCGACCGCGTTGCGTCGATCGTGTTCCCGGTACGTTCCGCCGTCGGACGCTCGTCGACGAGGAACACGTCGCCGAACGAGGTCAGAAAGAGGCGCCGCAGCTCGGTCAGGTTCAGCGGCCGTCCACCGATTCGGCCGAACACTGCCACCTGATGGCCCGACTCGTCCACAGCGCGGTCTCGATCCAGGCCGCGGGACAGGGCGAGCGCCGGCGAATCGGTCCGGCGCGACGCAATGAGGCGTGGCATCGGCCGCGGCGCGAAGCCGTAGGCGCTGCGTCCACCGTCGTCGGGCGTCACGAGCGCGACGACCCGCAGACCGTTCTCGCCATCGGCGAGGTACGCGTACTGACTGTCGTTGGTCATGCCGACGACGACGGCATTCAGGTCATCGATCGCGCCGTCGGCGTCGAAGACCTGGTCGAGCTTCGGCTCCTCCGGTCGCTCGACGTCCAGGATGACGAGGCCCTGTGCGCCTGCCGCCACGTAGGCCCAGGTCCGGGCGACGTAGAGGCCGCGGGCGTCGGCGATATCGACCCGTGCGCCGGGCACAGCCTTCATCCGCTCCGGCCACGTGATGTCCAGCACTTGGACGCCGCGGGAATCGGCGACGAAGGCGTAGCGGAACTGGACAACGATCGCGCGAGGTTGGTCGACGTCGGGCGCTCCGATCTTGGTGATCACCCGGGGCTCGAGCGGGTCGGTCACGTCCACGGCGACGACTCCCTGAGCACAGCAGACGTAGACCGTCGTCCCAGCGATCGTGAGGTTCACGGCGTCATCGAGCGCGCCATCCGGATTGAAGGTGAGCGCACGTTTCAGGAAGTTGTTCGACGGGTCTCCGTCATTGAGCGGCTCCAGGTCAACGAGGACGAGGCCGTCGCGGCGGTCCGTTACATACGCATAGCGGTAGGTCTCGTGCAGGTTCTGCTTCCGGCCACGGTACTCATAAGCCTGCTCACGGTTCTCGGGCCGCCACTTGCGCGACATGCTGATCGAGTTGTTCGTGGGCAGCGCGACCGCGGTCGCATCGCGCATCGAGACGTGCGTGTCTTGGCCCAAGGGCGATACGGGGGCCGTGACGATCTTCTCGGAGAAGCCCTTGTTGTAAATGTTCGCGACGTCGTACACGCGAAAACCGCTCGATCCACCAGCCGTGTAGAGATACTCGCCGCGCAGTTGCAGGCTGGTGATCCGTCCGCCGCCATGATGCTCGGCGCCAGCCAACTTGCGGTCACGCGCGACGTGTGCCGCGAAGTCCTCGGGATAGGCCAGCTCATGGAGGCGCGAGCCGATGACCGCCTGCGGCTCCGAGAACTCGGTCACCTTGACGGCCTCGACCCCGTCCCGCTGCCCGACCCAAGCGTGCAACCCCACGAAGTTCACCGCGCCTGTGCCCATCAGATAGGTCTGGGCCAGCCAAGCATTGTTGTCCCCGGCCGCTGACGGGTGGCAATCGACGCAGGTCTTCGTCTCCGTCGTGCGAACGGTGTGCGCAAAGTGCGTGTTGAAGCACTGCGAGGACATGCCGTTCGCTGCCACGGGCAACTGCTGCCCATAGGTCGTCTGACGTTGGCCGTCGTTCGACGAGATCATCACGGCCGAGGAGGAGCGGACCGGGGCGATGCGGTTGCCCTTGACATCACCCTGGATGCCCAACATGAAGACGTCGTCCCGCGCGACCTGGGGGTTGTAGGTGGCGTGGTTGCGGCGCGTGTCACCCTCGAAGTGGCGCACGTCGCTGCGTACATTCGCGTCCTGCGGCAGGTGGCACCCGAAGCACGACGTCATCCAGGAGGTGTGGCACGTGTGGCACTCCATCTGCTTCGGGCCATGCGCGAATTCGCCCGCACAGTACGTCGACTCGATGAGCTTTGCCTGCGCCGCTTTCTCATTGTACGTCGCGTGGCCTGGATCGACGGTGTCCTTGACCTGCTTCACTACCCACTCGACATCCGGATAGAGCATCGAGCGCTGATAGAGCACACCGTCTCGGCGCTCGAAGCGCTTCTGGCCCGTTGCAGTCTGCTGAGGTGCGGCAGAGTCCTTGGCCGCGGGACCGCTCGTGACGAGGAGCCCTGAGGAGGTCACCGTCGCGCTCTCCTCGACCGTGCCGTGACAGTCCTGGCACGTGATCTCGATCGTCCCCTGCATCTCCGAATAGACCATCCCATCGCCGTGCACGTCCTGCGAGAAGTGGCAGTCCACACAGTGCATGCCGCGCTCGGCGTGGATGTCCATCAGGTGCACGGGCTTACCCGGCTTGGGCGCGAACGCAGTCTTGGGATCGGCCGGCACTTGCCCGAGCTCGGGCAGCACGCCCTCGAACTTCGTCGGGTCGTCGTAGTCGACGATATTGCCGTCCTTGTCCAGGAGGTTGCCCTTGCGGTCGGTCTTGAAGACGGCGCGGAACATCCACCCGTGGCCGTGGTAGTCGGCCAACTGTGTGTGCTTCAACGTCGGGTTCAGATCGCTGGCATTCGCCAGGAAGTCGCGGTCGCCCCAGTTGCCACGCTGCGCGGCGCCTTCGGGGTTGCGATCGAGGCGCTCGAACCAATCGTCATCGGAGAGCTTCTTCGTCTCCTTGGGCCACAGCGCCTCGCCATCGGTCTCGTACGACCACATCTGGTAGCCGTAGTAGGTGTTGACGAACGAGTTCGGCTGATGCATGTGACACACCATGCACTGGCTCGAGGGGATGGCGCTGGTGAACTTGTGCTCGAGCGGGTGACCCGATTGATCCTTGGGGATCGTCGGGTCGGTCGTCGCACGCGCCTGGCCCTGGTGTCCGAACCTGGCGTACGGCCCTGAATGGATCGGATCCCGGTCGTTGGCATAGACCATGTGGCACGCCGTACAGCCACTGGAGCGATAGTCACCGGGGTGGTCGTTCGTCCCGAGAAACGAGAGGTGCGGGTCGTTCAGACGGGTCTTGTGGACGTTGAGCAGCGTGAGGTCGACACGGTTCAGCGTCCCGAGGCCTCGGTCGGAGAGGCGGTTGTTCGGTCGACCTGGGTCCTCCAACTTGTCCGGCAGGCCGATCAATGGCAACGGCGCACCGTTCAGCCCGAGCGGCACGGTCCCGAGGCGGCTGCCCTCTTCGAAAACCCTGAAGATGTTCGCGGGTTGGGTCGCCTCGAAGCGCGGGAGCGGGATCAAGTACGGTGACCAGCCGTGCTTCGCGAGCTCCTCGGCCGTCGGGAAACGCATGCGCCCGTCCTCGCCGCGCACGAGGTTGTTCGTGCGCTGGGCGACACCCTCGGGGCTGTACGACTCACCGAAGATCGAACGCTTGAAGGGCGCGATGCCGTTCGCGTACGACGCCATGCCCCAGAACGGCGCGGCGTTTGTCATGACGGACTTCGAGACCGCGAGCACATGCTCCGCGTGGCACCCGCCGCAGACCTGATTGGCGACGCGTAGATCCCCTGGGTTCACGAAGCGAATCCACTCCGGGCTCTCGTCGTTGAGGAGAGTGTAGGTCCGCTCCGGGTTGGCTGCCGTCGCCCAGCCTTCCGGGTGGCGCGGCCTGGGGTGGGCCTTCTCCGCGGTCGTAGCCGTCGGGTCGCCGCCATGGCAGTCGACGCAGGCCATCTGGAGCGAGCCGTGTGGATCACGGGCGTCGACGTGGCACGCGACACAGTTCTGATCGAGCGCAGCGACGTGAGCGGCGGGCACCTGGGTCAGCGGCATCGACTTGCCATCGACCACTCGCTGTGGCGTTGGTTGCGGCTCGAATGCGGTCCACTCGAAGTGCCGCGCGCAGCCGATGACCATGAGGTAGAGCAGGCATCCCCCGGCGACGACCGCGCGCAGCGTCCGCTTCGGTTCAGGCCCACGATCGTGCGTCGTATTCATGCCGCGATCTCTTGGTCAGCGAGCCTCAGAAGGCGAGAATCAAGTTGAGGAACAGCGAGTGGACGGGATCGTCGCTCTGGTAGATGCGCGCGAAGCCGTCGCCGGGCAGGAGTGTCGAGGCGCCGAGACCCAGGATCAGGTGGTTGTTGAGGTTGGGCCGGTACTGGGTGCCGAAGAAAAACTCGACGCCGATCTCGCGCTCGACCTCGGGGAGCTCGAGGAAGACCTCGAGCGACTCGGTCGTGTCGAAGGTCAGATACGACCCTCCGATGGCGGCTCGCCAGCGTGGCGTGAGCTCGAAGTCGAGCGCGCCGCCGAGCTGCAGCAGGCCCGGGTTGACGAAGTTGGACTTCCCCTGGGTCTGCGAGCTCTGGAGATCCGGCAATCCGCTCCCCACGTTGGTCAGATTGACCCCGAGCAGCCGCAGCGCCTGACCGTTGAAGAACGACAGCGAACCGCCGGCGAAGTTCGGGGCGTCGAAGATCGCGTCGAATCCCTCGGCGTCACCGTCGCGTGGATCGGAGTCGCCCGAGGCGTACTGGCCGAACGCTCGGATCCGGAACCAATCGATGTCGTAAGAGACCTCGAGCGCCGCGAACTGTGCGTCGACGTCGACAGACCGCGCGGCGATTGGGTTGAGCGAGTCGCGCCCGAGCGCCTGATAGAACGCCGTGGTGACGTTCCAGCGGTCGAAGTGGCCTTCGCCCGCCACTCCGAGGTAGTAGCTCTCGACGGTGTTCTCCATCGCGAGCCCGATCGGGGCCGGACTGACGAGACCGCCGTTGTCGTCGAACTCGACGCCGCGCTGGTCGTTGTTGTAGTGGAACGAGGCTTGGCTCGTGAAGCCCCTGACGGGCCAGTCCTGGCGATACAGGTTCGCGACCACGACCTCCTGCTGGCGATCCTCGAAGGTGTTCAGGCCCGAGTTCGTGTCCTTGTCGAGCATGTCGAAGTACACGAGGTTGTACTGCCACCGGTTCGCGTCGGCGTTGCCGGAGAGGCGTGCACCGAGGTTGACGTCGTCGAAGATGAAGCCGCGGAAATCGCTTCGGAAGGGCAGGATGCCGGCCTCGGCCGTCAAGAAGTCGTAGCGGTTCGAGAGGTCGGTGAGGTGATACTCGAACAACGCCTCCTGCAGCGCGAAGTCGTCGTCGACGCGGCTGTTGCCGCGCGAGGGATCGGCGTACAGCACGCCATCGGGATCGACCTCGACCTGCGAGCGCTGGAAGACCGGCGTAAGTTTGAGGCGCCAGTGGACGGGCTCGAACGCCTGTGGAGCGGAGAAGAGATCGAAGCTCAGCGCGACCTGGGTCGTATACGCTTGCTGGTGCCCGTTGCCGAAGAACTCCGAGCCTCCCGAACCCGTGTTGAGGGTCGCGGTGGGGATCTTGCGCGACTCGACGAACTGTCGGAGCAGGCCCCCGATGTTCAAGAACACATGGTCCGTGCCGAGGATCGGGAAGTCACCTTTCAGCGGGTTCTGGGTGTAGGGGCTCCACCAACGCCCACCCACTTCATTGATCTCATACCCTGTGAGGTCGATACCCGGGGGCGAATACCCCGGCGCATACCAGCGGTCGGGGAATGGCTCGAAGTGCTGCAGGAGCGGGTCGCTGTCGCCCGCTCCATTCCCTCCGGCCGCTGGACTCGGCTCCTGCTCCTGTCCCGTCGCATGCCCTGAAAACGCGGCACAGAGCGCGACGAGGAGCGATCGCCTTGCGCGCCCAGGAAGACATGTTCGAGCAGTGGTGTTCCGATACATGGCAGGTAGTCGGGCTGCGTGCGAGCGTAGCGGGATCCTCGAAGAGCAACAAGGTGTCCCGCGGAAATAGAATCCGACGCGGTTGCTCGAGCGAGCATCATGCGGGCCGTGTGGCGCCGGGTAGACACGCTGGACCAACCCATGTAGCCTCGTGCGCGTGGCGCGGGAGCAATCGCGAGGCGGTCGATGAGCCTGCCCTGGATCGTGGCCAACGGGGCGCGAGCCAGGCATACGGTGCAGTCGACGTCACAGGACTCGTTGCCACGGCGCGCGCGGCCGTCCCGGACCGGGCCCGCGCGAGGTCGATCCAGTTTGCTCAGCCAGACTACTCAGAAGGAGCTCGAATGACGGACAAGTTCCACGCGGCGCGCACTCCAGCGGGCCTACGCTTCGAGCGCAACGTCGATGATGTCGCGAAATGCTCGTTGGCGCCGCTCCAGACACGCGCGACGCTGCGCTCGCTGACATGCACCGCGGCACTGGCTGCGTGTGCAGCGCTCGCCTGCGTCGATGGCGAGGACGGGCTGAGGCCCAACGTGACGCAGTTCACGTTCGATCCGGTGACGGCCGCCGACGTGCTCACGCCAGCGGAGATCGATGCGATCGTGCAGTCCGCCGCCGAGTCACTCGATGCACCGAACATGGCGATCGCGGTCGTCGATCGTATCGGGAACATCCTGCGTGTCTGGAACCGCAACCCGGCTTCGGACGTGAACGACTTGGACAATCGGATCGCCACGTCGGTCGCCCGAACGGCGGCCTTCCTCTCCCACAGCCAGGCTCCGCTCACCTCTCGCACTGGCCAATTCATCAGCACGTTCCACTTCCCGGTCGTGTTCGATCCGGCGACGTACGACGCCCCCTTCGATCCGGCCGCGACGTCGCCGACGCGCCCGACGCTCGGCATCGCCAACACTCCCCAGGGGCCGCTCTGGCAGATCGATGCGTCGAATCGCGGGGTGATCTACGGCCCCTTCGACCCGGGCCAGGAACTCCCCCAGCTCCTCAATCCGAACGGCTCCGCCCCCTCGCCCGGTTTCACCGCGCTCCCGGGTGGAGCGCCGCTCTACAAGCGAACTGCGGCTTCGATCGCGGCGTCGATGGCGATGTTGCCCCCGGTCGCCGACGTCGAGCGCCGGCTCGTTGGAGCCATCGGGGTGTACATCACCGACGCGCCCGCCGGCGCAGGCACGCCCGACCCCGAGGCGTCGGAGTACGCGGCGTTCACCGGCTCGCTGACGACGCGCAGCATCGCCCCTCCTCCAACACCGACCGAGGACTACACCTTCGGAGCGATCCCACCGGAAGGCGCGGTTTATCTCGTCGGCATCCTCCTGCCCTACCTCGGGCAGGTCGAGCGTCCAGCAGGTTACGTCGGGGGCACGTACAGCGCGATCAGCACCGTCGTGCCCGGCGTCCCTGCGCAGCCCGACCCGTTCAGGTACCTCGTTTCTCCGCGGGACAGCACGAACCCCCTCCCAGCGGCAGGCGGGCTCACCGAGGCAGAGGTCCGCGTGCTGATCGACGCGACGGTTGCGGAGGCCCTCGGCACGCATGCTGCCATTCGTCTGCCTGCCGCATCGCCGACGTCGATGGCGATCGCCGTGACCGACGGCGCGGGCGAGATCCTCGGGCTCTTCCGCATGGAGGACGCGACGCTCTTCTCAGTGGACATCGCGATCACCAAGGCGCGCAACACGTACTACTTCAGCGACCCGAGCTCCATCGACGCCAGCGGTCCGAGGGTGGGTCGGCATCCGCTCGACGAGATCGTTCCTTTGGGGACGGCGATCACCTGCCGCACGTTGGGCTTCCTCACCCAGCCGTTCTATCCGCCGGGGATCGACGGCACACCGCCTGGCCCGCTGTTCGAGCTTGCACTCGAGAATCGCCGACCCGTGCGGTACGACCAGATGGGCTTCGCGACGCCCGCGCCAAACCAGAGCGGCCTCATTCTGTTCCCGGGCAGCGCTCCGCTCTACAAGAACGGCATGCTGGTAGGCGGCATCGGTGTCTCGGGTGACGGCGTCGAGCAGGACGACTACGTCACCCAACGCGGGATCGAGCGCGCCGAATCAGCGCTCGGACTCGGGCTCCAACCCCCCGCTTGGATGCGCGCGGACGCGTACGAATTCCGCGGCGTGCGCCTCCCGTACGTCAAGTTCCCGCAACATCCTGGGGGCTGACGCGGGGCATCCAGCCGGCTCGAGCCGGGCCAACCGAGCGCGGGCGAGGCCTACGCGGGACAGGATCCGAGGACGAACCGTACCCCGCGTTTCACCCTGCCGCGGCGCTCACGCGTCGATCTCGACGTCCGACGCCGGCTGCGTGCAGCACGCGTAGATGAAGCCCTTGGCCCGGTCATCGTCGCTGATCGCGCAGTGGTCGTCGATGTTGACGTTGCCCTTGGCGCACAGCACGAGACACTCACCGCACGACCCCGAGCGGCATTGGTACCCGATATCGACCCCGTTGGCCTCGGCGAGGTCCAGCAACGGGGCGTCGCCCACGGTCAAGACCGACTTGCCCGACTTGCGGAACGTGACCTTGTAGCCCGTCGCAGGTTGTGCGACCTGAGCGACCGGCGGGGCCGGCCGAGCCGGTGCCAATGCCGCCCCCGTCCCGCTGCTCGGGATGACCGCCTGGATGATGGGCTGTGGCACGCTCTTCGGCACGTCCCGCGGCTTGGCCTCTGCGCCTGGCGCCACGCGCACCTTGCCAAAGCTCTCGGTGTGCAGGTTCGCGATCGGGAAATCGACGCCGCGCAGACAATCGGTGACGCCCTCCATGAAGGGCTCGGGTCCGCACATGAAGACGTGCCGCTCCATGAGGTCCGGCACCATGATGCGCAGCATGTTCGCGTCGCAGCGTCCTGTGAGCCCGGTCCAGGCGTCCGATCCGCTGCAGCGGCCCGTGCAGGTGATTCCGACCCGGATCCCGCTGTGGCGGGAGGACATCCAGTTCAGCTCATTGCGGAAGATGATGTCCCTGGGCGAACGTGCTGAGACAAACAGGTAAGCGTCGACGTCTGCTGCGGTGTCCACGATCCAGCGCAACATCGACATGACCGGCGTGATGCCGCTGCCGCCACCGATGAAGAGCAATTTCCGAGAGGGGATGTTGAAGCAGGAGAATTTGCCCGCTGGCCCGCGCGCATTGAGGACGTCGCCGAGCTTGATGTGGTCGCACATCCAGTTCGAGACGAGGCCGCCCGGGACCCGCTTGACCGTCAACTCGAGGCAATGCGGGCGCGAAGGGCTGGACGAGATCGAGTAGGAGCGCGAGACGTCCTTCCCGTCGATGGGCAGCTTGAGCGTGACGAACTGGCCCGGCTTGAAGCTGAAGAGCAGCGGCGAGAGCCCGACGAGGCGAAAGGTCTTGGTGTCGTGCGTCTCCTCGATGATGTCGGCGACCCTGAGCTGGATCGCACCGTCCTTCCAGAGAGGAATGTCCTTGTGTCGATCGACGAGGTGCTCCAGGAGCGGGCTGGAGGACGGTGGGGCCTCGAGCGGCAGCGCCGCTGCCGCGGGTATCGGCCCGACCGAGTTGCTGCCCTGGACGGTGCGCGGCGACGCTAGCTTGAATTGGAGCTGGAATTCGCCCAGTGTCACGACCGAGTCGGGCTGGAGCTGAGATGGCCGTCCCTGCTCGATCCGCTTGCCGTCGAGCCACGTGCCGTAGGAGCTCTTGTCGACCAAGAACCAGCGATCATCGTCCCTTTGGAGGACGGCGTGGACGCGAGAGAGGGTCGGGTCCTCGAGCTGGAGCGAGGCAGTCGCACCGCGCCCGATGACCATGCCGGGCTCGAGCGGGAGTTGAGTGACGATCTGACCGCCACGGTAAACAAAGACTTCGTCCTGCGAAGTGGGCATGCGATGACTCTCGACGTGGACTCGTAAGGGCAACGACCGGGCAACGGCGCCGCGCTGATGGAAAGCAGCGTCTTGTATGACAGGGCTGAATCCGCGGGGGCGCGGGGTCAGATTAACACGCTAGTGTCGCCCGGCGCCAGACGGCCGCGCGCGGTCGATCCCGACGGCGGCATGGCTCGATTCACCATGACGTCGGCTCCGTCCGCGGCGGCCGCAGCGTGGAGGGACGAGCGGTGTGCGAAGCCACCATCGAGCGCCCGGCCGGGTGCGCTCGATTCGATACGCCGCTCAGCCGCCGACAACCGGCGCTCGAGCCGCGCTCGACACTACGGGTGGCGTCGCGCCACGGCCCAGGCAACGCACGAGGAACTCCTCGTACTTGCGATAGCGGTTCAATGACTTGACGTGCCCGCCGAGGCCGTGGCCTCCGGTCGGGTCCAGGAAGAGCTCGACGAGCGTCTCCTTGCCCGCCTTCAGGAGCTCCGCGTACACGCGCACCGTGTCCTGATACAGCACATTGCTGTCCTCCATGCCGTGCACGAGCAACAGCTTGCTCTCCAGGTTCTTCGCGAGCGGCAACAGCGAGTACTTCGCGAGGTCGGTCTTGCCCTCGCGGCTGCCGCCGATCGTGCCCGTCGAGTACCAGGAGTTGTAGTTCTCCCACTCGGTAGGCCCTGCGCCAGCGATTCCACACTTGAAGACCTTGGGCTCGGTGTAGAGGCACATCTGTGTCTGGAAGCCGCCGAAGCTCCAGCCGTGCATACCGACTCGGTTCTCGTCGACGCCGTGGTTGGCGACCAGGTAGCGCACGCCATCGACGAGGTCCTCGACCTGTGGCTTGCCGACCCGCTCGAAGTTCGCCTTCTCGAAGAGCGCGCCGTACCCAGACATGCCACGCGGGTCGATCGTGCACGTCACGTAGCCGTGTTCGCGCGTCATGTACTGCGCGAACAGATACGCGTCCGAGCCGAAGTTGCCCTGCGTCACCTGCTTACGCGTGCCGAGCGGGCCGCCGTAGACGTAGAGCAAGATCGGGCGCTGCTCGCCGGGCTGCATGTCCGCGGGCTTCCACATGAGGCCCTGGATCGTCTGACCGTGGCGATTCGGGTAGGAGAACAGCTGCGGCGAGGCCTTCAACAGTTCACGCGTCTTCGCCGGGTGCGAGTCCGTCAGCGCCGTCTCGCTCTGCTTGTCGACGTCGACCAGCACGAGCTCGCGCAGCGAGCCGTACGCGCTGTACGTCGCGAGCACACGCTTGCCGTCCGGGCTGACCGCGGCGTTGTCGTACTGCCCCGCGCGGGTCGTCAAGCGGCGTAGCGCGCCGTCGGCAAAGCGCAGCTCGTAGACATCGAGGCACGCCGGGCTCTCCATCGTCGCCGAGACGAAGATGGACTCGCGGTGCATCGGCATGGAGAGCGGATAGACCTCGCTGCGGCCGCGGGTCAATGGCTCCAGGCTCTCGTATGCGGGGTCCAGCAAGTGGAGGTGCCGGAACCCCGTCTGCTCGGTCAATAGCACCAACCGTCGACTGTCGGCAAGGTACTGCGGCTGGATCATGCGGGGTGTGTTCGGGCCGCCGTCGTGCAGGAACCTCAGAACGATGCGCGCCGAGTTCTCTTTCACGCCGCGCTTCTTCGGCTCGTCCTTCGGAGCCACGTCCTCCTTGGCCGTCTCCGCGTCCGACTTCGGCGCTTCGCCCGATTTGTCAGGCTTCTTCTCGGACAGCTTCGTCTCCTGGGGCGGCGTCGGAAAGGTCGCTTCGAGCACGTGCACCTGGCCCGATGACTGCTGGTACACCGCGAACGCGACGCGTGACGAGTCCGGCGCCCAATCGGGCAGAGGGAGCACATCGCGCGGCCCCGTGCGCTCGCGCGAATAGACCTTGACGAGCTCGCCGTCGTCCTTTGTGTCCGTCGGCAACTTATAGAGGTAGATCGCAGTATCGACGTCGCCGACCGGGTCGTCGGAGACCGTGCGCGAGACCTCGCGCACTTGCATGAATCGATCGCTGTAAGTAGCGATGTTGACTTTGCGCCCACTGGGCGTCGCTCCGCGCTCTCCATTCGACGACACGAAGACGACCTTCGCGCCGTCCTGGCTCAGCGCGTAGCTGCGCATTGTCTGGCCGTCCGGAAGCTTCGGGTCGAGCTGATCGACGAAGTGCGTGCCGAAGCGCGCGCGCACGAGCGCATCGTTCGCCAGGTACGTGTAACCAGTGCCGTCAGGCAGGTACTGCACGCTGCGCTCGCTGCTCCGCGTGCGCGTCAGACGCTCGAAGCTCTCGCCGCCGGCGACCCAACGGTAAACGTCGCCGCCGCTCGAGAAGAGAAGCTCGTTCGCGTTCGGCGACCACGTGAAGTCGCTGACCCCCGCGTAGCGCGGCGCCTTCTCGTCATCGGCGTCACCGTCGAGGACCTCGTCGGCGAGGCCGATGTCCTCACCCTTCGTCTGTGCGTCTTTCGACTGTTTGTCCTCGGCCTGCTTCGTCCCTCCCTCTGCGACCGCCGAGTCGCGGGCGCCCTTCGCCTTGTCGACGAACTCCTTCCACGAACCGGTACCGGCGGTGTCGCTCTTCGCTGCCTCGCCTTCGGCCTTGGCGGCCGCGGCGTCCGCGCCCTTGTCCCCCTTCTGTTTCGCACGCTCCTGCTTCACTTTGGCGATGCGATCGTCCGCGACGTCCTGCGTGTCGGACTGGTACGGCGCCAGCACCGAGACTGACGTCATGCGCTGCGTGACGCCCGTGGCAAACTCGTGCACCCACAGGTCGCTCCCGTGACGACGTTCGCGGTAGGGCCGGTACAGCCATGCGGCATACGCACCGTCGTGCGAGAACGCCATCTCGTTCGCCGAAGGACCGAAGAGCCCTTTCTCGGGGAAGAGCGTCTCGAGGTCGAATTTGATGGCCTCGCTGGCCGCCTTCGCGTCCTTCGGCGGGGTTGCACTCTCGACCTCGGCTTGCGCCGGAGCAGAGCTGGCCAAGACGAGCGAGAGGAGCAGCGCGAGACAGTGATCGATAGAGCGCAAGGGATCGAGCATGGGGGGATTGAAGGGTCGATCGAGCCCACTGATCGTAGCCGTAGCGCGCCGCTCACCAGTTC
>Ga0163154_10003297_pt1 | contig 22516 bp, 20 predicted proteins | sample OliLakLV19MP9P1_FD_148649 | JGI IMG/M metagenome (GOLD analysis project Ga0163154, IMG submission 148649) | Freshwater microbial mat bacterial communities from Lake Vanda, McMurdo Dry Valleys, Antarctica - Oligotrophic Lake LV.19.MP9.P1 | ecosystem: Environmental > Aquatic > Freshwater > Lake >... | reverse complement strand
ATCAGAAGTTCACAACAACGGAATCCAGGGGAATCCAGGGGGCCTTGCAACTCAGCAGAATGGCGCAGCCTGAGGCATCGACAACGCGATGCCCTCCAGGGGCGCAGGCCCCCGGTGTGGCGGGCACGGTCCGGCGACGCACGGAGTCCGCAGCTTCGCCGCTCATTCGGTTCTCTGCTGTAGACGAGGGCGGTGACTCCGTTCTGCTCCCCGGCATGATCCACGCGCCGCGCGCACCGGGCTGACCCAGCCCGGCTGCAACAGAGGACTCGCTCTCCCGCTTTTCATCGCGCCCCATGCTGCGGTCGAACCGTCGAACGCAAGGTGGTATCCATCGTCCAGCGTGGGCTCCGAGCAAGAGCTGTGAATGGCTTGCTGGCCATGATTACCCCTGTTCTCGTGAGAGAGAATCGGCGCACCTCGCTCCCCGGCGGGGGAGTCGAGTCACCCCCCGGCCCGGCAACTCAAAGCGCGCGGGAACGGCGGCGGGAACCCCGCGAAAGCAGCAGTCCACCCAATCCACCGAGCAATAGGAGTCCCGCACCGGGCTCTGGAACGGCTTCCAGAATACCGGTTCCCTCGGTGAACTTGTAGGTGGCCGAGGTCCAGACGTTCGCGGATTCGGTGAACGTCTCGCCACCCGCCAAATCGACGATGCTGAACCCGGCGTCGAAGGTTTCCGTGAGGGGTCCCACGTCGACCAACAGCCAGGATCCGCCTGCTCCCGCACCCGTGAGGTCCAGACGGAAAGTGCCATTCAGACCCACCGTGCCGCCGCCATTGATCTGATTATTCACGCCGGTTGCGCCAATCACAAACCGCAGCGATCCCGAATTGAGCAGATTGAATGTGCCGGCGTTCACGACGGTGTTGCCCGTATAAGTGTTGTTTCCGCCGAGGGCGAGAATGCCCGCACCCGACTTGGTGAGATTCTGGCTGCCACCGGTCTGGCTGACGACCCCGTTGAACGTCAGAGTGGCACTGGCATTGGTCGTGTCGAAATTGCCACCGCCTGAGCCAAGAAGAACTCCGTGGGTTGCATTTCCAATGCCATTGGTCCGGTTGGAGTGGGTTCGAAGCGTGGCGTTGTTGGTGACGGTCAGAATATTCCCTGCGCCGGTCGATATGTTGGCACTGGTATTGAGAAACAGAGTCCCCCCATTGACCCCCACCCCCCCGGAGCTGGCATTTGTCCGCCCGCTCAGCGTGAGGGTTCCCGCGCCATTCTTCGTGATGCTCCCAGTTCCGATGGTGGAGAGGCTCGAAACTGCTATGTCCCCCGCCCCATCGAATCTGAGGCTTATATTGTGGCCGGCGGTAGCCCGGACGATGATTCCGGTCGACAATAGATTCCCGCTGTTATTCGTGAAATTGGCAGTGCTGGCGACCACGTTGATCCCCGCGGTTGTGGTGTTGCCCACGCCCGAGTCCACGGTCAGCGTGCCAAGGTTGTTCAACTGGAAGGTCCCGGTCACCGTCGTATTGCCGCTCTGAAAGGTCACATTGGCTGCCTGCGGAACGCCGCTTGCCGCGACAGTCTGCGTGGTGCTGTTTCCAGCGAATACGGCTTCACTGCCGTTGGTCCAGTTGCCGGTCGGCGTGGCGCTGCCATCGGAAGCCGTGTTCCAGACCAGATTGCCGGTGGCGTTGCTCGTGGTCCAGTTGCCATTCCCCGGATCCAAACCGCTGGCGTCATCAATGGTGTCCCAGTACAAAGGGGCGGCGGACATCGGCGCGAACGCGGACAGGAGCAGGCAGGCAACCAGGAGCAAGGCGGCCCTCGATGAGGGCTTCCCGACTCGAAGCAACGCCGACACAGGAAGATCATACCGGGGGATGTGCATGGGCGGATCATCACTCTCCTCCCCGGAGAACTCAATCCACCGGCGCGTATTAGATTTATATTTGCCCGCCACCGGCAGCGGGAACTCCCCCCCCCGTGGCGATGCTCCAGCCGGAGTTCCCCTGGTGCGCAGCCTGACGCCGCGGGCGCCGCCTCCCAGTTCGTCTGCGCGGAATGGGTCCACTTCTCTGCGTCATGCGCTTATGTCCCGAAAGTGGCGGGGGTATGCAAGGTGCATGTCGGCCGACCGCGCTTCAAGTTGGCATTCAACTTGGCGATGAAATAGCCGCCTTGGTTGTCCCCCCAGTGAGGGCGGGCCGTGTTGCCCGAAATGTAAACATCGCCGGTGGGCTGACCCGGCACCTCTGTCGTTCGAATCCGCCGGATGTTCTCCGCCGCTCCCTTCGGAAAGTACCAGGCATGCTGGATGGAGGAAAAATCGGCGGAGACCAGCAGCAACAGGCCATGGAACGTCTGCGTACTATTCGGACTGGAGATCAGCCCGGTGTTGGTGGCCTGCGTTTTCGGGACTTGGGCTGGAATCCAAGCCAGATCGCTGGTGCGACCAGCCACCAAATAATTGCCCGACGAAAGCCGGACGACATCATAGAACTCTTGGTCACCTGCCCCACCCGCGTAGAAGGCGCGAGGGGAGGCGGACAAGGTCAGTGGGGCGGCCCAAAGGGCCAAGGCGACGACAACACCAATGACGGGGGGATTCATGGTGCCGATCCGTTCATGAAATCGGCGTTATTCTGTCAATATAAATAAAATTGTACTGTTTAAAAGCAGGAATCGTGAGCCTGAGCCCGCCCTGGATCCGGATTCCTGGATCCGGATTGGGGGCCTGCATCCGCCCATGACGCTCTCAGCCCAGCCGCTTTGAAGCTTGCCGGGGGTTGTCAGGGCGGGGGCATGCCGATCTGCAACCGGATGAAGCGGCGGGGACCTTCGGGGTTTGCGGCATCGTCCTGGTAGGTGACACGTTCCTTTGCACCCATGGGGATCGTGTTGGTCAGGTTGAATCCCGTGGCACTCCAGGAACCTGTGAGATCGTTGCTGCCCTCGGTCGTGTAGGTGATGTCGGTTGCGCCCAGCACCCGTGTGAATGTCAGCGTCAGGCGGGTCCCGTTACGCCCGACCACCGGATCGATCTCCGCACGGTCGGAAACGGTCGGGTTCCCATCGAGCGCATACTCCATGAGGTTTTCAGCTCCATCGGGTTCGGCATCGGCGTGGTTTCCGCTGATGTTCGGGTCGCCGAGTTGAGCGGGGGTGAACTTGGCAATTTTCCACGCCTGGAATGGGGAGATGCCGTTGTGGACAATTACATTCACCTCGACGCTGCCGGTCTGGTTTGCGGTGTCGGTGACCGTCAGGCGCAGAAGCCGTCCGCCATTGGCGACGGCGGTTGTGTCCCACAGATTGTGAGCGCCGCCGAAATGGTAATGATCGCCGGGGGTGGTGTCGGTGTAGACGAGCATATTATCGACAAAGAACTCGGCCTTCACGGTCCCCACATCGTCCACGCCGTTGCCATACCATTCCGAAGCGTTCCCGGTGACAAACTCGCCCTCGATGGGGCGGGTCAGGGTCGCCAGGGGCGGTTGATCCGCTGAAACCGTGATCGTAAAGTTTTGAGTGGCTGCCGGAGGGACCCCGTTGGCCGCTTGGACGGACACGTTGGCGGTGCCGGGAGCGGCCGGGGTCCACGTCACCAGCCCGTTGCCCGAATCGATGTCCATGCCAGGTGGGAAATCGAGCAAACTGAAGGTGGGAGGGGGATTTCCGGTCGCGGCCGCATCATACGAATAAAGGGCGCCGACCACCCCCGTCAGCGAAGGGGTGCTGGTGATCGCGGGGGGAAGCGCGTCATTATCCGCCGCGGTGGCCGTCACGTTCCGGGAGGCAAAGCCGGATGCGGACAGGGTGATGGTGGCGACATCATCGATGGCGTCGGGATCTTCGGCCGCGGCGAGGATCACGGTCTGCGGGATCGCGAAGTTGGTGCCGTTGAATGTGAGCACCGCATTTGAGGTCACGGTGATATTTGTATCGCCGGCCGTTCGCGTGACATTGACCAGGGTCGGGATGGAGGGCGGGCCCGAGAGACTCACCGTGAAGTTGGCCCCGCCGCCCTCCGCGAGCGCCACGGCAGCCGTGGAAACCACCAGCTCGGGCGCGTCGTTGTCGAGGACCGTGAGTGTTGCATTCTCGGTCGTGAGATTGGTGGATGTGAAGCTGAAGGTCGCCGTGTCGTTCGTCGCGTCCGCATCCTCGGCAGCGGCGAGCCGGACCGGCTGGGGTATGGACCAGGTGAGGTTTGTGAAGGTGAGAGATGCGCCCGCAGCCACGGTGAGGTCGGCATCCCCCGCGGTACGCGTGGTGTTGACGGTGACGTTTCCGGTTGGCGCGACGGCGAGTCGGACCGTGCAGGCAATCTGCGATCCCTCGTCGGTCCGCTGATTGAGGGGAGTCACCAGCAGGGCCTGGGCCCCCTGATTATAGGCCCACCGGGTCAGGCGCCCGTCGTTCCGAACGCTGTAGAGAGCGCCGTCGGGACCGACGGCCATGTCGATGGCGCTGTTGACCGCGTTCGCGAAGTGATCGACGGAGGTGACCTGGTTGGAGCCATTGAGAATGCTGCGGATGATGTTGCCACCCACGTAATCGCCGAAGAAATAGTTCCCCCGGTAGATGGCAGGGACCGCCGAGGTGTCGAGGAAGGTGCCCCCCGTGATCGCCGCACCGCCGCCTCCCCCGCCAATGCGCAGCGTGGTGGTGCTGCCGTTGCCGCTGGTGGCGTTGGGGCCGGTCTGGGCGTAGGTGAAGGTGGTGTTCGAGGGGACCGAGGCCACATGGAACGAACCGTTGAAGGTTGCATTGGTCACGCCCGCAACCGTGATGCGTTCGCCCTGTCGGAACCCGTGCGTGATGTTGGTGGTGAGGGTGGTCACGTTACCGCTCCGCACGGCGCCGCCGGCAACGATGTTGCGCACGTCAACCCCGTTGGTCCGGTATTTGATGGTGGGGGTGATGTACTTTACGTAGGGCGTCGCGCTTGCGCCGACGGGCTGGTTGTTCTCGTAATCGTTGTAACCGGCATTGTCGCCCCGGCCGGGCAGAAAGACCTGCTCGTAGCCGGTGCCGACACAATTCACCCACAGCAGACCCGTTCCGGGCTGGAATGTGAACGTGTAGGGATTCCGGAAGCCCCCGGCCCAAATGTAATCATTGTTGGCACCGGCACCGTCAATGAATGGGTTGTCATTGGGGACGGTGCCGTCCCGGTTCGCACGTCCCACCTTGGCGGCAAGCGACGAGATATTGAGATCGACGCCCGTCCCGTTCCCCAAATCCCCAATCGCCCAATACAGCTTGCCGTCCGGACCAATCGCCACCGCACCCCCATCGTGATTGTTGCCGAGGGTCGGGAGGCCGGGGACCAGCACCGTCCGGTTCGCACCCAGATTGCCTGTTGCCGTGTATCGAACAATCTGCTGCTGCGAGATCGAGATGGTGACGAAAAAATAGACATACCCGTTGGTTGAAAATCCCGGATCGAAGGCCATCCCGATGAGCCCGCACTCGCTGTTGGTGAAGACCGCGGGTTCGGTTGCGAAGGGAGTGGGCAGGATCGTCCCGTTCTGAAGGACGATCCGAACCTCGCCCGCCTTCCGGATGATGAACAATCGGTTGGAGCCATCGGGCGCAAACTCCATACCGGTTGGCGCACTCAGGTTCGCGGTTGCGCCGACAAATACCGACTCGGTAAAATTCCCGTCGAGGACGGCGCCCCGCCCGATTGAAAGCGCGGTCACGACCAGGAACAGCCAAAGCATCCGGCGGGCGACTGCGGCAATTGGACAACGCGGGGGGGGCCGGATTTGCGCAGGCATTCATCAAAATGGCACACCCAACGTGCCCCCGCAACCGGGGCCTGGGGCCGCGATTCAGCCACTCCGGTGGTCAATCTGCCATCCACCGACCGATCGCCCCGGCCCACGGCTCACGGAGCCCGGCAACCGGCCACGCGAACGCCCTGCCGTCGGCAGCGATCCGCAGCGCCTCTCCGCCGACCGTTCCAATGCGGCGGAACGGCACGGCGCACCCCTCAAGCAGGGTTTCCGTCTCGACGACACGTTCGGCGGGCACCGAAACCAGGATGCGGGACTGGCTCTCGTTGAACAGCAGCTCGTCGGCCCTCAGGCCGGTCGTCTCGAAATCGATTTCCGCCCCGATTGACGCGCTTCCCGAAATGCAGCACTCCGCCAGCGCGACCCCGAGCCCGCCCTCGGAACAGTCGTGGGCGCTCCGCACCACCCCCGCGAGAATCAGCGTGCGGACGGCCTCCTGCACCGCGAGTTCGCGGTCGAAATCCAGCCGGGGCGGCAGCCCCGCTTTTCGTCCGTGGATCACCTTGAGCAGGTGCGATCCCCCGATCTCGTCACCCACCTCGCCGATCAAATACACCGCGTCGCCCGCCTGCTTGAACGATTGCGTGGTGATGTGCGCCGCATCCTCGATCAGGCCGACCATGCCAACGGTCGGCGTCGGGTCGATCGCCCCGGCCGGGCTTTCATTGTAAAGACTCACGTTGCCACCCGTCACCGGCGTCTGGAATCGACGGCACGCCTCGGCCAATCCCTCGACCGCCTCGCGCAACTGCCAGAAATTCTCCGGCTTGTGGGGGTTCCCGAAGTTCAGATTATCGGTGACCGCCAGCGGGACCGCGCCCGAGCAGGTCAGGTTGCGGGCCGCTTCCGCGACCGCGATCCGCCCGCCCTCGCGCGGGTCGAGGCGGCAATAGAGGGCGTTGCAGTCGGAGGTCGCGGCCACATAACGGTCCGCCTCGCGGATCAGAAACACCGCCGCATCCGACCCCGGCCGCACCACGGCGCCGAGGCGGACCATGTGATCATACTGGCGCCAAACCCACTGCTTCGATGCGATCGAGGGATGAGCGAGCAACCGGGGCAGCGCGGTCAGGGGATCCGACTCCGGCACGTCGGCGATCCGGATCACAGGCTGCGGGGGGATGGGCGAGGCCTCGCGGTGATAGATCGGCGCATCCTCGGCAAGCTGACGGGCGGGGATCTCGACCACGACCTTTCCGTGATCGCGCACGCGCATCTGGCCATCATCCATCACCACGCCGACCTCGGCGTATGGCAGATCCCATTTCTCGAAAATCCGTTGCACCTCCGCTTCGCGCCCCTTGTGGACGATGATGAGCATCCGCTCCTGCGACTCGCTGAGCATGCATTCGTAAGGGGTCATCCCGTGCTCGCGCTTCGGAACCCGGGCGAGATCGATCTCGACGCCGGTCCCGCCGCGGCTGGCGGTTTCGCATGTCGAACAGGTGAGGCCGGCGGCCCCCATGTCCTGGATGCCGGCGACCGCATCGGTGGCGAGCAGTTCCAGACAGGCTTCGAGCAGCAGCTTTTCCTTGAACGGATCGCCGACCTGCACCGCCGGGCGGTCCTGACGCGATTCCTCCGTCAATTCGCGCGACGCGAACGCGGCACCCGCCAGCCCGTCCCGCCCGGTCTCGGCCCCGACGTAAAAAACCGGGTTGCCGACCCCCCTGGCGGCACCGCGCGCGATCTGGTCGTGCCGCAGCACGCCCAGACAGAAGACGTTCACGAGCGGGTTCCCCTCGTAACTTTCATCGAAATAGATTTCCCCGCCGATGGTCGGAATCCCGATGCAGTTGCCGTAATGCGCGATCCCGGCCACCACACCCGCGAACAACCGGCGATTGTTGCGATGGGCGGCGGTGTCGCCGTCAATCGGGCCGAACCGCAGCGAATTCAGGCTGAACACGGGCCGGGCACCCATGGTGAAAATATCACGGATGATCCCCCCGACCCCGGTCGCTGCGCCCTGGAACGGTTCGATGGCGCTGGGGTGATTGTGGCTCTCCATCTTGAACGCCACCGCCCATCCGCCGCCGATGTCAATCACGCCCGCATTTTCCTCCCCCGCCTTCACCAGCACACCGGGACCGGTCGTCGGAAATTTTCGCAACTCGGGTTTGGAATTTTTATAGGAGCAGTGCTCGCTCCACATCACCGAAAAAATTCCGAGCTCGGTGAAGTTCGGATCCCGTCCGAGGATGCCCCGGATTTTTTCATACTCGTCCGGGGTGATCCCGTGCTTGTCGATCAGGGCGGGAGTGATGGCGGGTTCGCTCATGGAGAATCGGTCAGCGCAGCGCGAGCGCGTCGAGCAGGGAGCCCAGCAGGAGCGACCCGTCGGCCGAGCCCATGCGCGGTTCCATCGCCCGCTCGGGGTGGGGCATGAGCCCGAACACATTCCGCGCGCGATTGCAGATGCCGGCGATGTTGCCGATGGATCCGTTCGGGTTGGCGGCTTCTGTCATCGCGCCGTCGGCATCACAATAACGGAGCAACACCTGCCCGTGTTCCCCGATCTCGCGCAGGGTCGCCTCATCCGCCCGGTAATTCCCCTCGCCATGCGCAATCGGGACCTCGATCACCTGCCCGACATCGCACCGCGACGTGAACGGGGTGTCGCCCCGCTCGACCCGCACCCGGATGAACTCACAGATGAAATGCAGGTCCCGGTTGCGCACCAGCGCCCCCGGCAACAACCCGGCTTCGCAGAGAATCTGGAAGCCATTGCAAATCCCCAGAACCATTCCGCCCTCCGCCGCAAATTCCCCCACCGCCCGCATGACGGGCGAAAACCGGGCGATCGCCCCGCATCGCAGATAGTCGCCATACGAAAACCCGCCGGGCAACACCACGGCGTCCACCGCCCCCAACGATTCCTCCTTGTGCCAGAGATAATCCGCGTCGGCACCCATCGCCCGCAATGCATGGACGCAATCCTGATCGCAGTTGGAGCCGGGGAACCGGACGACGGCGACGTTCATCGCTCGATTTCGAGCCGGTAATCCTCGATGACCGGATTGGAGAGCAGTTCGTGGCAGGCGGCATGCAGGCGCTGCTCGATCGCCTCGATGGACCCGGGGCCGGGATCGTCGAATTGGATCTCGATCAACTTGCCGACCCGGACGGTGCCGAGAGCGGACAACCCCAGGTGCTCGAGCGCGCCGCGGACCGCCACGCCCTGGGGATCGAGCACACTTTGCTTCGGCATCACGGTAACCTTGGCCTTCATGAGGGTGGCGATCATCCCGGCCAGCCGCGGCAGGGGACAAGAGGAAAATGGCGAAAATTCGGGGATGGCAAACGCGCGGTCCGTCCGCTAGGTTGGACCGATGCCACTTCCTGGAAGGTTGATCGCGCCCGTCGCGATGATTTTCTGCACCGCCGCAGGTGCGGTGGCGGCTGAGCCACCCCTGACGGCCGCGGAGATGCAGGGGGCGATCCAGTTGGACGCGGTCACGATTCCGACGCCCGGCGAGCTCTTCGCGGCCATCGGCAAGATCGGCAAACCCTCCTGGGCCTCCCAATACCGGGAGCCGGTCTCCTCAACGTTCCCCAGCCGCTACCAAACCGCGCTGAACATGGGCGCCCTCATCGCCGATGGATTCATCGCGGTCGAGGCGCAGGACGGTCAGCAGGTCAAAAACATCGGACGCGACATCGTGGCGCTCGCAAAAACGCTTGGCGTGAGCGAAAGCGTGGTCGCCCGTGGCAAGAGCATCACGGACTTTGCGGAAAACAACGAGTGGGGCACCCTCAAGGAAGAGCTCGAAGCCACCGAGAACGAGGTCAAGATCGCGATGGAAGAACAGCGGGATCTGGATCTCGTGACGCTGGTCTCCGCCGGAGCCTGGGTGCGGGGCACGGAGGTGCTCACGGGCGTCATCCTCGCCGACTACAGCCCCGCCGCGGCACGTCTGCTGCGCCAACCGGCCATCGTCGCCTATCTCCGTGGAAAACTAAACACCCTCCCGCCCCGCATCCGGTCGGATGAGAGCGTCGCCCTGGTCGCCACCCGTCTTGAGGCAATCGAGAAACTGGTCAGCTTCCCGGTGAACACCCCCCCCGAGGCCGACGGGGTCCGCGCCCTCCACGAGGCCACCGCCGGGATCATCCGCGACCTCGGTGGCCGCAAGAACACCCCATGAGCCGGATCTGCCTTCTCCTCTGCATCCTGGCGGGCCCCGCCCTGCTCAACACGCTGCGCGGGGATCCCCCGCCGTCCGAGGCCGCATCCTCCGCCCGCACCGCCGCGCTCGATGTCGCCGGCGCATTTGCCAACGACGGGTTCAAACTGCGCGACGGGTTCTGGTCGGCCCGGATCGAGAAGGGGGCCCGCCAAACCATCCTTGTGAACCTGTTCGCCGGGAATCATTACTGGTTCAGCGTCGCCGCTTCCGACGGCGCCCGCCCCGTGATTGAACTTTTCAACGAGCAAGGCCAGCGCCTCGAAGCGGAGGCATGGAAGGATGCGGCCCGGTCGGCGGCGGGCCTCTCTCCCGCGGCAAGCGGGCCCTACTATCTCCGGATCCGACTCGAGGAAGGCGGCCCCGCCGACTTCTGCATGGTCTACTCCTACAAATAAGCCACGCGAACCATGGAGTCTGCACGCACCGCCGAAGGCATCGGACCCGACCCCGTCCGACAATTCTCCGTCTTCCTCGAGAACAAGGTCGGAGCACTTTGCGAGATCGTCAAACTTCTCAACCGCAACCACGTCGAAGTCGTCGCGTTCAGCGTGCAGGACGCGTCGGACTCCTCCATCGTCCGCCTCATCGTCAGCGATCCCGACCGCGTGGCCAGTTTGTTCGACGAATCCGGAATCCCGTTCCAGGCGGTCAACCTCGTCGTGGTCGAACTGCGCGAGGCCACCCAACTGGCCGAGATGCTCACCTGCCTTGTCATGGCCGAGGTGAACATCCATTTCAGCTATCCCCTCATGATTCGCCCCGGCGGACGCGCCGCCATCGCCATGCACGTCGAGGACGACGACTGCACCTGCGCCGTGCTGGGTTCGCACTCGTTCAATCTCCTCGCCCAGTCCGACCTCTCGCGCTGATCGGGGCGGCGACGGACCTTCCCCGCGCCCTGCAAGGGATCCATGAGCGCACCCAGCTACCGCCAGAACGCCGAGACCGCCATCGCCCGGCTGGGGTTTGACCCCGCGGAGGTCGCGGAGCACTTCGCCCGTGCCTCGGGACCGGGCGGGCAGCATGTGAACAAAACCTCCACCGCCGTGACCCTGTTCCATCGGCCGACCGGCATTCGCGTCATCTCGCAGGATTCGCGTTCGCAATCCGCAAACCGGCAGGCGGCCTGGACCCGCCTCGTCGCCGCGCTCGCCCAACTCCGGGCCGGCGAAGCCCAGAAACGCCGGGATCTCCGGGAACAGGAACGCCGCCGCAAACGCCCACGCCCCGCCGGCCTCAAACGACGCATTCTCGAGGACAAGCGACGCCGGTCGGAAACCAAACGCACCCGGCAAAAACCGGGGGAATGAACGGGATCACCAATCGACTTCGCAGTCCCTGCCCGTGCGTTGCGAACTCTGGTCGGTGTACTCGTGCAGTTCGACGCGCGTGCCGGCGGGGTCGGTCACCCACGCCTGCCAGCTCCGGTCCGCCCCCATCTTTTCCCCCGTGACCGTGTAACCCAGCGCCCGCAGGTGCGCGGCCGACCCGGCGACGCTCTCCACTTCGAGGCACAGATGGTCGAGCGGAGCCGGCGTCGCGGGCCGGGCGTTGGCGGTCTCGAAGAACTCGAGAAACGTGCCCGCTCCCGCATCCAAATAGAACCCGATCTCCTTCCCCGCACGCAGAAACCGAAACACCTGCCGCATCCCGAAGCCTTCGCCGTAAAATCGGAGAAGCGCCGCCAGGTCGGAACCGATGATGCAGCCGTGCGCGATGCGTAGGGAGTGGGAGGACATCCACCAAAACTAGCCGCCCCCCCGCCGGAATCAAGTGGTACCGCCTCCGCCCGACCCTCCGAATGGAAGGCTGAACTCAAGCTGATTCGCCCCGTCCAACGCCCATGCCTCCACCCCCCGTCGCCTCAGGTCGGCCGCAAATTCCACCGCAAACCCATGCACCGTGAAGACTCGCCGCGGCGCCACCCACTCGACCAGCCGCAATAGATCATCGTAACCCGCATGGTCCGACAACGGCAGCGCCGCATCACACCGCGTCCGGAACCGGAACGAGGTGTCCATCGCCCACCCGCTCAGCGCAATGGTGCGAACCTTGCCCAACCCGCGCTGGACGACCGAAGCCCCCTTGCCGGGCGGGCACACGACGACGTGCCCGGGCGCGCCCGCTCTCGAATACCGCGAGAACGACGGAAACCGGGGGTCCAGCTCTGCATACACCTCCGCCATGGCTTGCACGGACGGATGCACCATCACCGGCAGGGCCGCCCGGGCCGCCAGGCACATCGCCTCCTGAGCCTTGCCCAGCGAATAGGCCAGGACCAACGGCACCAAACCCTCATCCAGCGCCCCGCGACAGATCCGGATGAACTCCGCCTCGATCTCCGCGGCGGGCGGGAACACGTAGCGCGGAAGCCCGAACGTCGTTTCCATAATCAGCGTGTCGGCGGCACACCACTCCGCGCGCCCACACGACGCACCGGGACGCAGTTTGAAGTCGCCGGTGTAAAGCAGACTCCCTTCCGCGGCCTCGACGAACAACTGCGCCGAACCGAGCACATGCCCGGCCGGTAACAGGGTCGCGCGGAATGAGCCGAAATCATGCCCCTCGCCAAAACCGAGCACCTCCTCCTTGCGCTGCCCGGTGAGCCGAATGGCCAGGAGGCGGGAAGTGGCCTCGGAGAGGATGACCCGCCGGTGGCGGGCGATGTGATCCGAGTGGGCATGGGAGATGAACGCGAATTCCTTGCCCCGCCGGGGGTCGAGCCAGAGCCCCTGACCGGGCAAAAACATCCCCGGACCTCCCTGCACCGCGATCATGCCCCGGACCCTGGAGCCGCCGGGAGAGGCGCGCCCCGGTTGACATCGGTCTGAGGAGCGGCTTTCATCGGCGACATGAAACGCATTCTCGCATGGATCGCCCTCGGGTCCAGCGCCGTTGCCGCCGTCGCTGCCGAGCCGGTCCAGATCGTCGAGAAACCGGCGGCCCTGCCGCTCGCCCTCAGCGATGAGTTCCAATTCCGGAAAGTCACCCTGTTCCAGAACGGGGCCATGGGGGCGGCCGACCTCGGGGGAGTGGGCCCTGCCGGGAAGGGCGACAAGGGAGGCAAACCGGGCAAGGCAGGCAAAGGCCTCAACTACGAGCCGATGATCGATTTCGAGACCAAATACCGCAACTTCGGCGCGATCAGCAACCTCGACCTTAAGGAGCGCATGGGGCAGTACTTCACCTTTATCTGGAGGGCGGACCGGACGGCAAACCTCACGCTCCGACTCGAATACCGCCAGGATAAACTCGGTCCGTTCATTCAGGCTCGCGAAGTGCCGCTGGGCGAAGTCAGCGGCTCGGGCAAAACCGAGGTTGCCATCACCGGCGACGATTATCTGTGGGACGGCCGCATCTCGTCCTGGCGCGCGGTGCTCGTCGAGGACGGGCGCATCGTTGCCCTTTACTCCTCGGCTCTCTGGAACTGAGACCCATCCCCCCGGACGTTTCCGGGGGGCTCGGTTGACACCCCCGCAGCCGACGCGATATCGTAGCAGGCACAACACAGGGTGTGACAGATTCAACCCAGATACTCGTGGGGACCGAGGGTGAGCGGGTGTGGATCCGCGTCGAGGGCAGGGGCTCGTTCCAAAACAGCCCTGGCTTGAGAGATTTCTCGCGCCAGATGATCCAGCGCGGTCACCGGGCGTTTACGGTCGATCTCTTGGGCTGCCCCGTCATGGATTCCACATTCATGGGCACCCTCGCGGGCATCGCCCTCCGACTGCGGGAGCAGGGCGGCGGCCACCTCGAGGTCGTCCGCGCCAACGAGCGCAACACCGATCTGCTCCGCAACCTCGGCCTGGACCAACTCTTCACCCTGCGCGACTCCGCAACCGGCAACCCCGCACCAACCGCCCTCACCGAAACCGGCGCCGCCACCCCGGGGGACGACAAATCCGCAGCAGCCCGCGCGATGCTGGAGGCGCACGAGGCATTGGTGGAGGCTTCGCCCGCCAACCTCCCGAAATTCAAGGACGTCCTGGAGTACTTGAAACAGGACCTCGGAAACCCCCACTGAGGATCGCCCCTCATGGAATGGATCTATTTTGCCGGCATCCTCGGCGCCGTGCTGCTGGTCTCCCAGCAACTTCTCCGGCGCGCCAATGCGCGCGCCGACGAAACCGCACGCGAACTCGAAGAGTTCCGCACGGAGGAACGCCGCTTCTTCCGCTTCCTTCACGGGCTCGGGGAGGCATTCTCGGCCGATTTGCAACGGGGCGAACTGCACCGCCTGATCGTCGCGGGCGCCGCCGAAGTGCTCGAGGCCCACGGCGGATCACTCTACACCGTGGATCGCTCAGGCACGCTGCTCGTCTCGGGCTTCATTTCCAAAGGATGCCCCCCCCTGGTCGAAGTCCCGGATTACGTCCTCCAACAGGCCAGCACCACCCCGGTCGCCCTCGAGAGTTACCTGCGACTCCACGGCATCCGCCGCGGCGAGGGCATCCTGGGCACCGTCTGGGAAACCCGCCAACCCCAACTCCTCGCCTCGTGCGACGAGGATCCACGACTCGGTAAACTTCGCGACACCGCCGCACGCACCGAATCCGTCATGGTCACCCCGATGGTGTACCACGACCAGGTCCTGGGCGTCCTCGCCCTCGCCAACGGACCCATGGGCGCCCCCTTCTCCAAAAGCGACTTTGAAGTGTTCAAGGCCATCTCCGAACAGGCCGCCTTCGCACTTTACACGTCGCTGGTCTACTCGGAAGCCGGCGAGAAAAAGCGGCTCGACAACGACATCCAAACCGCACGCGATATCCAGGCCATCCTCCTCCCGGCCGGCCCCCCGGAAATCGAGGGCTTCGATCTCGCGGGCACCACTCTTCCCGCACGGCACGTCAGCGGCGACTACTACGACTATCTCCGGGTCGATCCCGACCGCACCGGCATCGTCATCGCCGATGTCTCGGGCAAGGGCGTCCCCGCCTCCCTCATCATGGCCATGTGCCGAAGCGTACTCCGCAGCCACGCCGTCGGCAACTCCTCCGCCGCCGATGTCCTGCGCAAGGTCAATCGCCAGCTCTACCCGGATATCAAGGAGGACATGTTCATCAGCATGGCCTATGTCGTCGTTCATCACCCCACCCGCTCCGTCACCCTCGCCCGCGCCGGACACGACGCCCCGCTCCTCTACTCCCATCGCGACCGCAGCATCACGCGGATCAATCCTCCGGGCATGGCCATCGGCATTGACAGCGGGGACGTGTTCGATAGGGTGCTGACCGATTTTTCCGTGAACTTGGAAAGCGAAGACTGCCTCATCCTCTACACCGACGGGATGACGGAGGCGGCCGACGCCAATGGACTCGAGTTCGGCCTGGCCCGCACCATCCAGTCCATCCAGGCCAACGCGCGCGGCGGCGCCGGGGAAATCATCCGCCACCTGACCGGCGACCTCCGGGATTTCATCGCATCCACTCCGCAATACGACGACGTCACCCTCGTCGCGATTCGTAAAAAATGACCCCACAACCGACCGAACCACCCGCCCCCGAATCCGCCCCGGAAACCACCGAACTCGAAGGGCTCGCCCGGCTCCAGACCGACCTGAACCGCTTCAAGGATCTCGCCCTCCGCAGCCAGGCGGACCTCGACAATTACCGCAAACGCGCCGTGCGCGAGAAGGAGGAGGCCATCCGGTTCGCCAATGCCTCCCTCGCCGAGCAACTCCTGCCCGTGCTCGATCACTTCGAACTCGGGCTCGACGCCGCCCGTGCCAACCCCGGTGACGCCACCACCATCGTCGACGGCATGGGAATGGTCCTCCGCCAGCTCCAGGATGTCCTGCGCGATTTCGGGGTCCAATCCGTCGACGGTGAGGGCGCCCCCTTCGACCCGAACCTCCACGAGGCCATCGCCCAGGAACCCCACCCCGAGATCCCCGAGGGCACCATCCTCCGCCAGCTCCGCCGCGGCTATCGCCTGCGTGAACGCCTGCTCCGCCCGGCCAACGTTGTCGTCTCCGCCGGCCCGCCCCACGCTGCCCGAGCCTCCTGACCGACGTGGCCAAACGCGACTATTACGAGGTGCTCGGCGTCGAGCGCGCCGCTCCCGCCGACGAAATCAAACGGGCCTACCGCAAGCTCGCCGTCAAGTATCACCCGGACAAAAACCCGGGCGACGCTGCGGCTGAGGAGAAGTTCAAGGAATTGGGCGAGGCCTACGAAGTGCTCATGGATGAGAACAAACGGGCGGCCTACGACCGGTACGGACACCGCGCGTTCGCGGGAGCAGGCGGCGGACCCGCCCCGGGCGCCGGGCCGGGCGGCGGATTCCACGACCCGTTCGAGGTTTTCCGCGAAGTGTTCGGGGGCGAGGGCGGAGGCGCCGGCATCTTCGACACGTTCTTTGGCGCGGGCGGCGGCGGCGGGGCCGGGGCGCGCCAGCGCGGATCCGATCTCCGATTCGATCTTCAAATCACCCTCGAAGAAGCGGCTCACGGCTGCGAAAAGGAAATCGAGATCCGCAAACTCGACGTGTGCGACAAGTGCAATGGCATGGGCGCCGAGGACGGCTCGCGCGGCACAACCTGCACGACCTGCCGCGGACGCGGTCAGGTGATCACTGCACGCGGCTTTTTCCAGGTCGCCCAGACCTGCCCGAAATGCCGCGGGACCGGACAGATCATCGACCGCCCCTGCAAGTCGTGCGCGGGCGACGGCCGGGTCGAACGCAACTCGCGCATCAAACTCAAAATCCCAGCCGGCATCGACGACGGCAGCCGACTCCGGTCGTCGCGCAACGGCGAGGCCGGTCAGCACGGCGCCCCCCCGGGCGACCTCTACGTCGTCATCCACATCAAGGAACACGCGATTTTCCAACGCGAGGGCGAACACCTGTACTGCGAGGTGCCCCTCCCGTTCTCCACCGCCGCACTCGGCGGCGAGATCGATGTCCCCACCCTCGACGGATCCGCCCGCCTCAAGATCGCCGCGGGCACCCAGGGCGGCACCACGTTCCGACTCCGGGGCAAAGGAGTCGCCCAACTCCACGCCCATGCCAGGGGCGATCTGCTCGCACGCGTCATGGTCGAGGTCCCGACACGTCTCAACAGCGAACAGAAACGCAAACTCAAGGAGTTCGCCGACGCCTGCGGCACCGAGAACAGCCCGCTCCAAGCCGGCTTCTTCGAGAAAGCCAAACGCTTCTTCGGAACCGAATCCTGACCCGCCGCCGCAGAGCCTCGCGACATCGCCCTCGAAAACACCAGCCCGCCTCACCCGGCCCCAGTCTCAGGTCTCAGCTCTCAGCTCTCAGGTTTCAGGTTTGAGGTTTCAGCTTTTCTTCCTTCCCCCGTGCACCGCTTCCACATCCCCCCCGCCCGCTGGTCCCTCGACACCCCTCCCATCCTCGACGGGGCCGAGGCACACCATTGCACCGAAGTCCTGCGGCTCGGTCCCGGCGATCGGGCAACGCTTTTTAACGGACGCGGCTCCGAAGCCACCGCCCAGATCACTGTCGCGACCCGCAATCGGGTGGAACTCAAGGTGCTCCAGCACAGCAGCTCCGAACCCCTTCCCTGCCAGGTCATACTCGCCCAGGCCATCCCCAAGGGGAAAAATATGGACCTGATCCTCCAGAAGGCCGTTGAACTCGGCGCCGCGGAGATCATCCCGATCCTCTCCGAACGAACGGTTGTCCAGATCGAGGGCGACGAACTCACACGCAAACAGGAGAAATGGAACGGCATCATCATCGAAGCCGCAAAACAATGCGGACAAAACTGGCTGCCCGATGTCCGGCGGCCGGTCGCCCTGAAGGCGCTCTTTGAAACGGGCCCGCCCTTCGACCTCATGCTCATCGCCTCGCTGCAACCCGACGCGCGCCGGTTCCGCGACGTCCTCGCCGAATTCGCCGCCGCCATGCCGTCGGGCACCCGCCGGATCCTCGTCCTGGTCGGACCCGAGGGCGACTTCACCCCCGCCGAGCTCTCCCTCGCCAAAGGCCATGGCTGCAGCCCGGTCAGCCTCGGCCCCATTGTCCTCCGCACCGAGACCGCCGCCTTCTACTGCCTCAGCGCCATCAGCTACGCGCTGTTCTGAAGCGCGGGTGCCCGTTTGACCCGAAGCACTTTCAAAGGGCGTCGAGTCCTCCCGGGCGGGGAACCCTCCGGGCTATCCCCCCACTCCCTGCACCGCCCGCGTCTCCACCTCGCCCACCTGCAGCCCAAGCACTTCCTCCGCAAGCCGCAGAAACGACCCGCTCCCGACATCCGTGAGCGCAACACGCAGTCGCCCGAGTTGATCGGAGGGCGCACTCATCCCCTCGCCCTCCAAAAGTTCTCGGACCGCTTCGGCACAATTGCGGGCGGAATCGACCAACTCGATTCCAGCACCCGCCGCCCGCGCGATCGCCGGTGCCAGCATCGGGTAATGCGTGCACCCGAGCACCAGCGTGTCGATCCGTTTGGAAATAAGGGGCGCCAGATACCGCGCGATCACCCGGTCGGTCACGTCGTCCTCCAACCACCCCTCCTCGATCAACGGCACGAGGATCGGACAGGCCGTCGTCGATACCCGGGCGGTCGGCAGCACCGCATGAATCGCCCGATCATACGCGCGGCTCCGAATCGTCGCCCGCGTCCCAATGACGCCAATGGACCCGGTTCGAGTCGCACGGGCCGCCGCCGCGGCACCGGGCTCCACGACCCCGATCACCGGCACACGCAACAACTCTCGCAGCCTCGGAACCGCAAGCGCCGAAGCCGTGTTGCACGCCACCACGATCAACTTCGCCTCCTCCGCCAGCAACAACCCGCTGATCTCGATGCTGTAACGCTCGACGGTCGCGGCACTCTTGCCGCCATACGGAACCCGGGCCGTGTCACCCACGTAAAAAATATGCTCGCCGGGGAGCAGCGTGCGCAACGCAGCCACCACCGTCAGCCCGCCCACCCCGGAATCGAAGACGCCGATGGGCTGGCGACAGCGCCGCACCGCGGCCTCCTCCTCAGGGCCGGGCCGCATTGCCGCTCTCGGATTCCATCCCGGCACGCACCACCAGGGTCGGAGTCGCGGGCCCTGCCGTGGCCGACTTGTATCGCCGCACCGCATCGGCAATGGCCACCGCCATTTGCTGCCGGTACTGTGCGGTGGCCAGCTTGCTCGCATCCTGTGGATTCGAAACGAACCCACCCTCCAACAGCACCCCCGGAATTCGAATGTTCCGGATCACGACGAACCGGGCACGCTTGATGCCACGATCAAACATCCCCAACCGACTCAGCATGGACGCATGCGACGCCGTGGCGAGCGCCATGTTCTCCTGATCACGGGCATTCCCGGCACACGCATGGAAATCCGAAACGCGCGGCCCGTCCTGCCAGGTCGACGGCACCCCGCGCGGCGCCAGCGTGAACGTCTCAATCCCGGTCGCATGCGAAGAGCCGGCATTGAAATGGACACTGATGAAAATCGCATCCCGATACTGATTCGCAATCCGGGTCCGCTCCTCAAGCGCCACAAACCGGTCGCCGTCACGAGTCAGCTTCACCTTGTAACCCATTCGGGTCAGAAGATCCCGGGCCCGGTAAACCACGTCCAACGTCATCTGCTTCTCCACACCAAACACCCCCCGGGCACCGGAATCATGCCCCCCATGACCCGCATCCAGCACAACCGTGCTGAACCCGTCGGCACCCGCAATCCGGCCCGGACGAAGCACGGGCTCGATCACCTTGCTCAAATCCATTCGGGAAATCACATGCTCCCCGCCGACCGATGCAACCGGATAACTAAGAATGAACTTGATCCCGTTGATCAGGAGCTCGTTCGACCCGATCTTCCCCCGCAGACTGTGCCGACCCGACCGCAGCAGGAACCCCGAGTCCGATCCAGACGCCGCCCGCGCCATGCCATAAAATTGCGCGACGCTGTCGAGCGTCACATGGTCGCGGCCCTCATATTTCACCAGCTTCCACTGGGCCCGGGCTGGCTGACTGACGGCCAGCAGCATCCACGCCAGCAGCCATGGAACCATCCGCCTCAGGCGATGCCCCCCAGCCCTGCTTCCCCGCTGTGTCGCTCCCTTGGTCATCGGCCCGAACACTGGTCGCACGGCCAACCCCATGCAAGGGATTTCCCGTCCAAACACACCCCCCCAGATCGGCCGCCGATTTCGGTTGCCCGACTCTCCCCCGCGTCGAATCATGCCCGCCCTATCCGACCCGGGCACCCAAGCAACCCAGCATGACCGAGATCGCCAAGAATTACGAGCCCCAGTCCGTCGAGGACCGCTGGTACGCGCGCTGGATGGAACTGGACTCGTTCGCCGCCGACCCGGGGCGCGTTTCGGACACCCGGCCGGCGTATTCCCTCGTCATCCCGCCCCCCAACGTCACCGGCGTCCTCACCCTCGGCCACGTCCTCAACAACACCATCCAGGATATCCTCGCCCGGCGCGCCCGCATGCTCGGCAAGGAAGTCCTCTGGCTCCCCGGCACCGACCACGCCGGGATCGCCACCCAGACCGTCGTGGAACGCACGCTGAAGAAGCAGGGAACCATCCGCCACCGCGACGATCTCGGACGCGACCGCTTCCTCGAGAAGGTCTGGGAATGGAAGGAAAAACACGGCGGCATCATCATCCAGCAACTCCGCAAGCTCGGCGCGTCGTGCGATTGGTCGCGCGAACGCTTCACAATGGACGCCGATTACTCGCTCTGCGTCCAACGGGTGTTCGTCGATCTCCACCGCAAAGGACTCATCTACCGCGGCAAACGGATGGTGAACTGGTGCCCCGTCTCCCTCACCGCCCTGAGCGACGAGGAAGTGGTGATGAAACCCCAACAGGGGCTGCTCTACCATTTCCGGGTCGAAGTGGCCGAACTCCCCGGCACCTGGCTCACCATCGCCACCACCCGCCCGGAAACCATACCGGGCGACACCGCCGTGGCCGTAAATCCCAAGGATTCCCGGTACGCCCACCTCATCGGCAAACACATCCTCCGCCCCCTCCCCGTCCAGATCCCGCGTGATCAAAAACTCATCCCGATCATCGGGGATGACCATGTCGATTTCGCGTTCGGCACCGGCGTGCTCAAGGTCACCCCCGCCCACGACAAAGCCGACTTCGAGATCGGACGCCGCCACGGGCTCGCCTCGCCCGACATCCTGAACCCCGACGGCACCCTGAACGCCCTCGCGGGGGAATCACTGGTCGGCCTCGACCGGTTCGAAGCGCGCGCCGCCGCAGTCGAACACCTTCGCGAACTCGGCTCGCTCGAGAAGGAGGAACCCTACCAGAACAACGTCGGCTTCTCGGAACGCGCCGATGTGCCGGTGGAACCCCGCCTCAGCGAACAGTGGTTCCTCCGCTACCCGAGCGCCGATAAAGCCCGCGCCTGCGTGGCCGACGGACAACTCCGCTTCCACCCGGAACGGTGGGCCAAGGTGTACGATCATTGGATGGAAAACCTCCAGGATTGGTGCATCTCCCGCCAGCTCTGGTGGGGACACCGCATCCCCGTTTGGTATCGCGGCGAGGAAATCCATTGCGCGCTCGAAGCGCCCGCAGGCGACGGCTGGACCCAGGACCCAGACGTCCTCGACACCTGGTTCAGCTCGTGGCTCTGGCCGTTCGCCACCATGGGGTGGCCGGAGGAAACCCGGACGCTCGAGAAGTTCTATCCCACCACGGACCTCGTGACCGGACCCGACATCATCTTCTTCTGGGTCGCCCGCATGATCATGGCCGGGTTCGAATACCGCGGCGAACTGCCGTTCCGGAACGTCTACTTCACCGGCATCATCCGCGACAAACAGGGCCGGAAAATGTCGAAATCGCTCGGCAATTCACCCGATCCCCTCGACCTGATCGCCGCGTTCGGGGCCGATGCCCTCCGGTTCGGCGTCATGCGCTCGGCACCGCTCGGCGCCGACGTGCTCTTCGACGAGAAAAACGTCGAACTCGGACGCAACTTCTGCACCAAACTTTGGAACGCCGCCCGCTTCCGCCAAATGCAGGGCGGCCTCACCGAGGGCGAGATCCGGCCCGATCTCCTCGCCAGCGACGACCGATGGATCCTCGCCCGCCTCGACACCGCCGTGCGCGAAGTGACTCTCGCCCTCGAGGAATACCGGTTCTCCGACGCCGCCGCCTCGCTCCACCGCTTCTTCTGGAACGAACTCTGCGACTGGTACCTCGAAGCCGCCAAAAGCTCGCTCAACGGCCCCGATCCCACCCGCAAAGCCAACACGATCGCCGTCCTCGACTTCGTTCTCGCCCAAGCCCTGCGCCTCTTCCACCCGTTCCTCCCCTTCATCACCGAGGAACTCTGGCACGGCCTCGGCTACTCCAACGATATGCCGGCCGATCAGGGCGGCAACACCATCCAACGCGCCCCCTGGCCCAAACCGTTCTCGGCGGAGGAGCGCGAGTATTTCGGACTCGATCACCCCCAGGGTTCCGCTCTTGCAGATGCCAAATTCGAAACCGTGAACGCCGGACGCGCCCTCCGCCGCGATTTCAACCTGCCGAGCAACCGGAAATTGCGTTTCGTGCTCCGACTCTCCGCCGAACTCCCCACGGCGGAGATCGAATCGCTCGCCCTCCTGCTC
>Ga0163154_10003290_pt1 | contig 22556 bp, 12 predicted proteins | sample OliLakLV19MP9P1_FD_148649 | JGI IMG/M metagenome (GOLD analysis project Ga0163154, IMG submission 148649) | Freshwater microbial mat bacterial communities from Lake Vanda, McMurdo Dry Valleys, Antarctica - Oligotrophic Lake LV.19.MP9.P1 | ecosystem: Environmental > Aquatic > Freshwater > Lake >... | reverse complement strand
TTTGTTGGGTTCTATCACATCAACCGGCTTTAATATCTGTGTAGCAGGCACGCATGGCAAAACAACCACCAGTACAATGGTGGCGCATATTTTACGTCACAGCGATTATGGTTGTAACGCTTTTTTAGGTGGTATAGCAGTTAATTATAACAGCAACTTTTGGAGTAGTAAAAAGAATGTATTTGTAGCAGAAGCAGATGAATACGACAGAAGCTTTTTAAAATTAAGTCCGGATGTTGCCATCATCAGTTCCATGGATCCCGATCACCTGGATATTTATGGAACCGCAGCCAATATGGAGCAGGCATTTATTGATTTTTCTGCCAGGATAAAACCAGGCGGCTTGCTCATCAGCAAATACGGGTTAACACGTGGCAACGATTTAATTGCATCCAATCATATTACCTATGATGTGCAAAATGAGAAAGCTGATGTGCATGCAACCAATATCCGCATAAGCAATGGAAGCTATGTTTTTGACATACAAATAAAAGACAGGTTGATAAAAGATGTGGTGTTGAATATGGGCGGAATGCACAACATAGAAAATGCAACGGCAGCAATTGCAACAGCAGTCCACTTAAAAATATCCGAAGAAAAAATTAAAGCAGCTGTAACTGATTTTAAAGGTGTAAAAAGAAGGTTTGAATACATAATAAAGAATGAAAAAACAGTAATGATTGATGACTATGCCCATCACCCGGAAGAGTTGAGGGCATTGATTTCCAGTACAAAGAAATTGTTTGGTAATAAAAAATGCATCGTTGTTTTTCAACCACATTTATTCAGCCGTACCAAAGATCTTGCTGATGGATTTGCAGAAGTATTAGACCTTGCTGATGAAGTGGTATTATTACCCATTTATCCGGCAAGAGAATTACCAATGGAAGGCGTTAGCAGCGAAATGATTCTGGAAAGAATGCACAGTGAAAATAAAGTTGTGTTAAGCAAAGAAAATTTATTAAAACACCTTGCACAGGAAGTTGCAGCGCATGTAGAAGAAGGTTATAACGGAACAGTTTTTATAACTGCAGGCGCAGGTGATATTGATACATTGGTAGAACCATTGAAGAAGATAATTGAAAATAAATAATCGGTTAAAATAAATCAATCGATTCTGTTTTGGAACGATTGTAATCAATTCCCCCTTTAGGGGATAAGGGTATGATACAGAGAAAAACGATACTAAAATGGATGCTTACTACAGTATGGGTTACCATAGGTGCAGGTGTTATTGTATTGTTGGCAGCTGCTGTACAAAAAGAAGCAATGCAAAAATGTACCGGGCTAAATGTAGTTGTAAAAGGTGTCAGTAATGATTTCTTTGTAGATAAAAATGACATACTCGTCGCTATCAATCAATATGTGGAGGGATCACCGGTTGGTCAGGCTGTAAATCTCCTCAACTTAAAAGATTTGGAAAGCGATTTGGAAAAAAATATCTGGGTAAAAAAGGCGCAATTGTTTGTAGATAATAATGCTGTGCTTCAAGTGACAGTAACAGAAAGAGAACCGGTAGCAAGAATATTTACAAGCAGCGGTACAACCTTTTACATTGACAGTTCAAATGCCATGCTGCCCTTGAGCGAAAAGTATTCAGCAAGGCTGCCGGTGTTTACCAACTTTCCTTCCGAAAAAGGAGTGTTAACAAAAGCAGACAGCCTCCTGATAAAGGATATAGCTGTAATAAGTAAAGTGATACAAAAAAATCCATTCTGGATGGCGATGATTGAACAGGTAGATATCACTCAACAAAGAACCTTTGAACTGGTGCCTAAAATTGGTAACAGCCTTATAAGTTTTGGTGACGCAACCAATGCCGCTGAAAAACTGGATAGGCTATTGTTGTTTTACAAACAGGTATTGGTAAAGTGTGGCTGGGATTATTACAGTTCAGTTAGTGTGCAATATGCTAACCAGGTGGTGGCCAAAAGAAAAGGTGCAGAAGATATAACAGCCGATTCGTTGCGTACACTACAAATGATGCAAATGATTGCCTGGAATGCAGAACACCTTGCCAATGATTCAGCTCAAACTATTGTGCTGGATAATGTAAACAACACAACAAGTATAAGCCTGATACAACAATCAATTGAGAGAGATGATATTGCGGAATCGGATGGAAGTCTTGAATTTAAAAAGCCTCAGGGAATACCCGTTATTGAGCATCCGGTATTAAAAAATCCGTTACCCTTGAAAAACAAATCGTCCATTGAAAAACCAACAGAGCTAAAACATAGTGCTGGTAAGCCGGTAGGGCCAAAACCGATGGTGCCAAAACCGGTTATAGTTGTTAAAAAACCGGTAATTGGTAATGCAAAGCCTGCTAATAAACCTGGATCAACGCAGGTTAAACCAAAACCAGTAGTACCAAAATCAGTAATGCCGAAGCCGGTAGTACAAAAACCAACAAATGAATATTAAAATAAGAAGACTATAAAAATCGACATAAATAATTGCGTCAACTGGTTTTTAAAAAGTAGAAGTAAAACACACAAACACAATTAAACACACACAACTATGAGTAGCGAACAAACCCCAACAACTGCAGCTGAAAGCACTGTGGTTAATAACAATCCCGTTATCGTAGGCCTTGATATTGGTACTACAAAAATTGCAGCTATAGCAGGCCGTAAAAATGAATATGGAAAACTGGAAATACTCGGCTTTGGCCGGGCCAACAGCAACGGTGTACAACATGGTATGGTTCTTAATATTGATCTAACGATTAAAGCTATTCAGACAGCTTTGGAAAATTGTTATGCATCAAACCCTACACTGATTTTAGATGAAGTTTATGTGGGTATTGCTGGTCATCACATTAAAAGTTTACAAACAAGGGGCGACATTGTACGACAGCATACTGATGATGAAATTCGCCAGGAAGAAATTGATCGCCTGATAGAAGATCAGTACAGAACTTATATACCCGCCGGCGACCAGATTATTGATGTAATTCCGCAGGAATTTACGGTTGATAATTTTCAAAATATCCCTAATCCAATCGGGTACAGTGGTGTAAAAGTTGGAGCAAACTTTCACATAATTACAGGCGATAAAAATGCTATTCGTAACATTAAAAGAAGCGTTGACAAAGCTGGCTTGCGTACGCAGGATTTAGTGCTGCAACCATTGGCATCAGCCGCTGCTGTAATGTGCGATCAGGACCTGGAAGCCGGTGTAGCCATTGTAGATATTGGCGGTGGCACTACCGACCTGGCAGTTTTTTATGAAGGTATTTTAAAGCACACCGCTGTTATACCTTTTGGTGGTGAAAATATAACTACAGATATTAAAAACGGGTTGGGTGTTTTAAAAACCCAGGCCGAACAAATGAAAGTACAATTTGGCAGCGCTTTAAGTGACGAAGCTAAAGCAAATGCCTTTATCACCATCCCGGGTTTAAGAGGTATGCAAGCCAAAGAAATTAGTGTAAAAAACCTGGCTGGCATTATCCAGGCACGTATGAGTGAGATAATGGATTTTGTGAGTTTTCATTTAAAACAAGTTGGGCTTGATACCCGGTTACTAAATGGTGGTATCATATTAACCGGAGGTGGTTCACAATTAAAACACCTCATTCAGTTAACAGAATACGTAACAGGTTTAAATGCAAGAATTGGTTATCCAAATGAGCATTTAGCAGGAGGTCATATTGAAGAATTAACCAAGCCGATGTACAGTACCTGTATTGGTTTGATATTAAAAGGTTACAACGATTACGAGAACAAGAACAAGCAGTTTCAAGAGCGGTTCCGTAAAATTGAAGTACCTGCTGCATTGCAAAAACCTGCGGTTGACGAAGTGCTGGCAAATTTGGAAACAGCAGAAACAACAATAATAGAAGAACCGGCAATGCCACAAATAAAAGAGCGTAAAACCTTAAAAACTTTTATGGATTCTTTTAAAAACGGGTTGCTTGAATTATTTAAGGAAGAAGGGGATGCTCAATTGTAACCCACCCGGCTTCCTAAATGGAGGAGGAAAACAGCAGTTTAATACTTTGTAGCTCTTTTAATTATACAAACCCATTATTTAACCATTAAGCATTTAATGTTTGTTAAGCAGCAATAAATAAACATTAATGGTTGATATTAAAAAGTGCTTCTAAAGTTCCCCTTGGGGGATTGACGGGGCCAATATTTTAATTATGATACATTTTGATTTACCAAAAGAACAGTCTTCTATCCTCAAAGTAATTGGGGTAGGAGGTGGTGGCAGCAATGCCGTTAACCACATGTACGCTCAAAATATTGAGGGGGTAAACTTTATCATCTGTAATACAGATGCACAGGCCATTGCGCAAAGTAAAGTGCCCAATAAAATACAGTTGGGCCCGCATCTTACGCAAGGGCTGGGTGCCGGTGCTAATCCTGCTATTGGCAGGCAGGCTACCGAAGAGAGTCTGGAAGAAATAAAACGCATTCTGGAGGTAAATACAAAGATGGCATTTATTACCGCAGGTATGGGTGGTGGCACCGGAACAGGTGGTGCACCAATTCTTGCAAAAATCTGCAAAGACCTTGACATACTTACGGTGGGTATTGTTACCACACCTTTTGCATACGAGGGTAAAAAGAGGCTGGCGCAGGCAGAGGAAGGTATTAGTTTATTGAAAGATCATGTTGATACCTTACTGGTAATTAGCAACGATAAATTGCGTCACCAGTTTGGCAATTTAAAAATGAAGGAAGCTTTTGCCAAGGCTGATAATGTATTGGCTACCGCTGCCAAATGTATCACCGATGTAATTAACAGCACCGGGCAAATTAATGTGGATTTTGCTGATGTATGCACTGTAATGCGGAATGGTGGTGTAGCTATCCTTGGTAGTGCAACTGCTGAAGGTGAAAACAGGGCACAGGCTGCTATTGAAAATGCATTGAATTCTCCTTTGTTAAATGACAATGATATCAGAGGTGCCAAATGGATATTAATCAACATCAATTCCTGCGAAGGCGAGCATGAGTTTACCATGGATGAAGTTGAAGTAATTCAAAGCTACCTGCTGAGCCAGGCCGGGGAAGACAGTGATGTGATTTTAGGACTTGGATATGATAACACGCTCGGCGCTGCATTGGGTATAACCCTTATAGCTACTGGTTTTGAGCACAAAGATCCTTTTGCAAAAACCATTAATCTGCCAAAGGCAGAAAAGAAAACGGATAAAATTATAATGCCTTTACAGATGCCTGCAAAGGAGGAAATAAAAGTAAAGCAGCCAAGTTTTCAGTTTGATATTGAAGAAGTAGTAAAAGAAGAAGCGCCAATAAAAATTGAACAAAAATTACCCGAGCTGCCAATTGCTCAGCAGGAAGAGAAGATTGTATCAGTGCTTGAAATGCCCGTTTCCTACAATACAGCTCCTGATACACAGGAGATAAAAATGAGTGAACCGATTCCCGAAAAAATTCTTGAAAAACCTGTAAATGATGCGCCCGTTTTTTTTGAAATTTCTTCATCAACAGATCAGGTAACAGTTATCGAATTTGAAATGCCGGAACCAATACAACCCAAGACTCCGGTTTCTAATAACGAAGTAGAAAAACCCATGACGCCTTTTTTGTCCGGGTCTCAGGAAGCTAGCGCACCACCTGTTTCGTCACCAGGGGGATATTTGGCCAAACCCTTGAATATATATGTTCAGGACAAGCCTAAACCAGAATCCAATACTACCGAGGAGCTAACCCCATTGCAGAGTAAATTGCAGGAAGACGAGCCAGCTTTCGAAATGCAATTGGTGGTTAAAGATTCCCATCAGGCGGCGGAGGAAAAGCCACAACAAAATCAAATCCAGTCCATCATGTTGCCCAAAGTTGAGGACCCTGCTCTGCAGGACGAAACTGAGGAGCTAAGGCGCCGGGCTACGGATCGAATTGCCAAACTGCGTAATTTGTCATTCAACATTAATGCAGCCGATCCTAACAATGAGTTTGAAACTGTGCCGGCCTACCTTCGCCGCAATATGGAACTGCATAGTTCCATTGCAGACGTTGAAAGTTTTTACAGTAACTACACCGTAAAATCAGATGCCAACAACCAGGCAGAAATCAGTACCATCAATAGTTTTTTAGACGGTAAAAAACCAGATTAATTTTTTTATAGTGTGTGTTTTAGCCCCTTACTGCAAAGTGAGGGGCTTGTGTTTTGTACAAGATACAGTTCTAAAAAAGCTGTTGCAAAGTGCGTAAAAACCACTTTGTAAAAGGACCGTAATTCGGGGAGACTTTTACCGTTTTTTTCTGGAAAATAAAGCAGGCAATAGAGAACTGTTGAGTTAATTATTTTTGATACCAGCATAGAAGCTTTTGGCGACATCGTTGTAAATATGATTTTGTTATAAATGCTTTTTAGTAAAAAGCATTTATAATCTCCCTTGTACGGCATACCTTTATTCAGCTTTTATTATGCAATAGGTAAAACTATTTATAAGATTAGGCACATACTTCGCAATGAACATAGCTGCGGCCTCGAATAAAAAGTGCTAGAAAGTTTCAACAGAATCCGTTAAGAAATCAAGCCCGCCCGGCCTGCGCCATTCGGACGGGGCTGTTTGAGCCGGGCAGAAACTTCATCGTATTGAGCTACTGACGGCGTCCCGATAGCTATCGCATTGGCGTCAAGCTAAGGATATTACCCCTCTTTTTTTTCATATTAAATTAATATTGAAAATTAATGCAACTGTATTTACGCCAGCGGTGTAACCTGTTTGTAGCTTCGCCAATATATCAATGCAAATCCTGCAGCCAGCGGCGCAGCCTGTTAATTTGAGCATGTAGAAAAACGCAAGGTTTCCCCGCTGGGGCAAATGCGGTTTATGTTATAATTTTCTACAAACAGGTTACGCCGCCGGCGTAAAAATACCAACACTAAAAACCCTTGAAACCTTTTACAGATATGCGGTATAGCTATTTAATTAAAAAATTAACTTGACGCCAATGCGATAGCTATCGGGATCCTTTATTTTAGGATACTGTTGAAATTTTCACCTGTCCCGAAAGTCGGGAGCCTTTTTATTCGCAGCCCCGTCCGACTGGCGTCAGCCGGGCGGGCTTGATCTTTTTTGTTACTTTTTGCATCAACCTGTCCCGAAAAAATCGGGAGGTAAAAAGTAAATAGAGTCTAATTCAATACCGACAAGGCTTTGCGAACCAAGGACTTAATCCTAAAAATTTATTTAACTCATACTGCGTCTATTTTCACAAAAAAAACCGGATACTAAATCCGGTTTTTTTAAGAAGGCTATTTCCTGTTATAGTTTACTGATTTTCTTTACCAGTACATCATCGGCCAGGTTAATTTTTATCACATACATTCCTTTACTGAGCTCATCTGTTGCCAACGAAAGCGTATTGCTGCCCGCAGTTACCATCATCGTTTTCACAAGCATGGTTTTGCCATTCATGTCTGTTACGGTAATAGTGGCTTTATCGGCAGCATCGGCATTAACCAATATGTTCAACTTGTCTTTTACTGGTAATGGGAAAAATGAAATATCTGCTGTTCCGTTATTTCTTACACTTTTTACAGGACTGTATTTAATTGAATTGCCTGCATCTGTCATTTTTAAACGATAGTAATTAATGCTTTTTAATGGTGCATTATCGGTAAAGAGATATTCTATCGTGGTGCTGCTGTTACCGGTTGCTGCAACCTGGCCAATAGCAGAAAAGTTACGTCCATCTTTGCTGCGTTCAACAACAAAATTTCTTGCATTATTTTCCTGGCTGGTACTCCAGGTTATTTTATTAAGCTTGTTTATTCTTTGAGCGGTGAAGTTTATTAATGACACAGGCAAGGCTATTTGCGGTGCAACAAATAACAGGGCAAGTGGAGAACCAAACATAGAACCCCGGTTTCCATTTAGCCTGTATAATATGCCTTTTGTTCCCAGGCTATTTTCGATACCAACAGAGCAAAAATTGGTGATACTCGTTGTAACAGGATTGGTACTTTCTGCGTCGTTGTATTGAATGAGTATATCTCCATTTACTTTTAAAATAATCTGAAAAGTGATATAGTCTGTTGGTGAACCCAACAGGTGAGCATGGAAGAAGGTGATTACAAATTGCGATGCGTCGCCACCATAATAGGTATGAGCATCCGGATAGAAAGATGACGTATTATCCAGATCAGCTAATGCACCGGCAATATAATTCTGTATGCCGGTTGGCAATGGTATAGTAACTGGTGTTGATTGATCGGAAGCTGCAGCGCCGGTAGAATTAGTAAAACTAATCCATCCGTTAGAACACACCCAAAATTGGTTATAGGTGTTTCCAAAATATTTAAAAGGAAATGGGATAGTAATTGGAGTTGGAAAAACAACATCATCGCCGTTACCAGCCCAGTTTACCTCATTGGTAGTTTCTGTAATCCAGCTATAGGCGGGCCGGATAGGTGAAGGAATGGCACAAATGGTAGAGTTGGCAAACGAATATCCACCGCTCGTTGCGGTAGAGTCTGAATAACTATACGTATTGGTCGTAAAAACGTTTACAACAGTATCGTTATTTATTGCCGCATCTGTAGCAAGACTTGTATAAACAATGGCAGAATCTGAACCTGTAACAGATCCGGTAAATGGTGCAAAATATACTATTTGTGTTTCTCCTGAATTTAGACTTAATGCTTTGGTATCCGTATAAACCGTATTACCAGCTTGCCTTATTAAAAAAGTTGCATTAAAGGGAGTTGTTTGATCACTGCTTCCAAAATTTGAAACAGTAGCCTCTGGTACAAGGCCACAATTATCAATGGAAGTTGCTGAAATGGGGTTTTTGATTTCACTAATACCCACATCGTTGGCAACCGTTAATCTTGGCTCTATCATAAGCCTGTAGGGATTTCCGGGTGAAAAGTCATGCCAGTTGTCCGTTCCGGGATCGGTAACAAAAAATGTATTGGTCCTTACCGGGGTTTCTGACTGAGCAGCAAATTGTACATTGGTAACACCGGTTTGTCTAACACCTACATACAAAGTATCCGTTAAAGGTATCGCCGGGCTAATAGGTAACGTAAAGAGCCCCGATGTGGTGGTTTGTTCCAACGATTCCCATAATAACGTTCCAGGTAAACCTGTGCCCGATTTATCCCAAATGCCTATCTTAAATGGCTGCCCTCCGTTTACAAAATATACTCCCACCTGGTTGATGCTGGTGGGGCTTGCAGTTACCAATTTAACGGCAAAATCAATGGTATTACCATTAAATCCAACCGCATTTGTTGATACATTTCCATAGGCATAATTGTAAGCGTTGTTGGATATTTCCTGTGCCACAGCCCGTGTGTTATCAGCCGGAAAATCATCAGCCGGAAAAGATACGGTTACTGTATTGTTTCCAATTACAGTTGGTGTAAACGGAGCAAACGTAACTACAGCGGAGGCTCCCGGTGCCAAAGATGAAATGGTTTGCATGTTGGAAAAACTGTTGGCTCCCGTAATATTTACTGTAACATCCAGGTTGTTTATAGTGCCACTACCGTTGTTAATGATACTGGCAGAAACTACCTGAGGCACAGCAAAAGGAATCGGTAATTTCCCCATGGTATATACCTGGGATACTGCCGCATCATTTGTATTAATATGTCTTAATTGTATTTGTGGCCTAAAACGGGAACTTGGTAAGCTAGTACTACCAGATACAGGTAAACCAACTGAATTAACTCTTCTGCAAGTTGTAGCAAGGGCATTTGTATTATTTCCATTGGCAGTAAAAAATTGGTAAGTACCATGATTTACATTGTCAAAACGCTCAATAAGTAGCTGTAAATTATTCCCTGCTGTTCTTACAAAAGGAGTACTTAAATCAACGCCTGCCCATCCTAGTGCACCAGCTGTATACGAGCCATTAAATACCAGGGTGTAACCTGTAGTATTGTAAACACCAGTTGCAAAAACAGTATCAGCAAATGGTACTTCTTTCAGGTATATTTTGTAATTCGTTGCTGTGGTAGGACTGCCAAGAGTCTGTACATTAAAATCAATGTGATTAATTGCCGACCCGGCAGTTGTAAAATTGGCTGCACCAACCTCTGTTTCAGTATATATACTTTCTAGTACATGATAGTTACTGTTGCCCATTACAATAAATGCGGAATTGCTGGGATTGGCGGCTATTTGTACCGTTTGTGCAATTGCTGAAACATTGATTAAAAAAGTAGTTAAGATCAGGCAAAGCTTTTTAATAAGGGGTAGATTTTTTTTCATTTGTTTAGATTTAGAGCAGGAAAGTTACTTTCTTTTAATTGATTTTGTAAAATGTAATATTAAAAGATAATCATATCACAAAATTAGCTTTAGACAGCATTGTTTAAAATAAAGTATTTACTTGCGTGTATTGAAAGGTATTTGCTGAATTAAAAAATTAAAATTTATGTCAGGTATAAATAAAAATTCATTTTCCAATCAACTCATTTATGAAACAAGTCCTTATCTTCTACAACATGCCCACAATCCGGTTAACTGGTATCCCTGGAGTATGGAGGCATTGAAAAAAGCGAGTGAAGAAGATAAAGTTATACTCGTAAGCATAGGTTATTCAGCCTGTCATTGGTGTCATGTTATGGAAAGGGAAAGTTTTGAAGACATGGCAACAGCTGCTGTAATGAATGAACATTTTATAAACATAAAGATCGACAGAGAAGAAAGACCGGATCTTGACCATATTTACATGGATGCTGTTCAGGCCATTTCGGGCAGCGGGGGGTGGCCACTCAATGTTTTTCTTACGCCCGATGCCAAACCTTTTTTTGGTGGCACTTATTTCCCTCCAGTAAAAGCGTTCAATCGATCTAGTTGGACAGAAGTGCTGCAAGGTGTAGCTGCAGCTTGGAAAGAAAGAAAGCACGAAATAATAGCACAGGCTGAAAATTTGACGGAACATATAAATAAATCAGGCAGTTTTACCTACGATCAATTAAAATTGGATGGCATTGAACAAGAAGATTTTTTTAATGTGCAAGATGCAGAAGCAATGTTTTACGGCATCATTCAAACTGCTGATACCGTTTGGGGCGGCTTTGGTAAAGCGCCTAAATTTCCGCAAACTTTTACCATTCAATACTTATTGCAATACCATCATTTTACGCAAAATCAGCCGGCATTAAAACAGGCATTGCTTTCTATCGACAAAATGTTGCAGGGCGGCATCTATGATCACGTTGCTGGTGGTTTGGCAAGATATAGTACCGACGAAGAATGGCTGGCTCCACATTTTGAAAAAATGTTGTATGACAACGCCTTATTGCTGCTGGTACTCTGTGATGCTTTTCAGATAACAAAAGATATATGTTATAAGAAAGCCATTAATAAAACCATCGATTTTATTATGCAGGAGTTGACAGATACCGACGGTGGGTTTTATGCTGCGCTTGATGCAGATAGCGAAGGCGTAGAGGGTAAGTATTATGTGTGGGATAAAGCGGAGGTAGAAAATTTGCTGGGAGAAGATGCTGAATTATTCTGTGATTTTTTCGACGTATCGCCGAAGGGTAACTGGGAACATAAAAATATACTGCGGATTTTAAAACCCATCGGGCTATTTACCAGGGAAAAAGAGCTTGACCGAGACGATTTTGAGCAAAAAATGAATAGTTGCCTGCACAAATTATCGCTTGCCAGGATTGATAGAATAAAGCCCGGACTTGATGATAAGATTATTTTAGGCTGGAATGCACTCATGTTGAAAGCACTCGCCAAAGCGGCTATCGTAGTGGAAGATAAACTTTGCTTACAGCATGCAATTAGCAATTACAACTGCATCATCAATAGCTTATTGGTAGATGCAATTACGGGGGAAATGTTTCATACCGTTAAGAACAGACAAGCAAAATTTACTGCATTTCTGGATGATTATGCTTTTTTTATAGACGCATGCATACAACTATATGATGCCACTTTTAATATAGTATACTTAGAAAGGGCAAAGTTGCTGTGTAGTTTTGTTTGTGATAATTTTAGTGATGAAGAAAAGGTATTCTTTTATTTTACTCCTGCCACTCAGCAGGATGTAATTGTACGGAAAAAAGAGCTGTATGATGGGGCTATTCCATCGGGCAATGCAGTGATGGCCGGTAATCTATTTAAACTGTCGGTTATTTTTGATAACCTGCAATGGGGAAAAAGAGCTAATAAAATGCTTAAAGCAATTGCACCTGCCGCAATAAAATACCCTGGCTCATTTGGAATTTGGGCTTCTTTGCTTTTGCAGCAGCAGCAAGGTGTTCATGAAATTGCCGTAACCGGACCTGCTTCGTTATCTATGGCAAATGAAATTTGTGCCAATTATTTTATTCCTAACAAAATAATAATGGCTTCCACAGATGGTGATATAAATTTTCCTATGTTGAGCGGTAAACAATCCGAAGTCTCAACAGTTATACATGTCTGTAAAAACTATATGTGTAATTATCCTGTAAATACAATTAATGATTTCTTAAAAATGATAGGCAAATAATTTTTTTTACATTCCGGCGATACAATATTTTGATTTTGGTAGCGTTTATGTTTTTGTGTTATGTTATTTTTATGAAAAACTTTTACAATCAATTGCACCAGATGTGCTTAAATCAAAATAATCATTACATTTGCCCATACCCCCAAAGTTAAAAACAATGAAAAACACAAAAAGTGTATTATTAGCTTTTGCAGTTATTCCTATCCTATTTAGTTGCGGTAAAAGCAACAAAGGCAGTGTTCTCCCTAACGATGGACAGCTGCATGGCGTATCACCCGCCTCAAAATGGGTATTGCCAAAACCGCCAGGCATGGTGTTTATTCCCTCCGGAACTTTTCACATGGGGCCAAGCGATGAAGATATCAACTATGCATACACTGCAAGAAATAAACAGGTATCCATTAGTGGATTTTGGATGGATGCAACTGAAATTACCAATAATGAATATCGTCAATTTACCAATTGGGTAAGAGATTCTATTGCAGCTAAAGAGATGGGATTTGTTAAGCAAGGTAAAGATGGAAACGAGCAAATTGATTGGAAAAAAGCTACAACCATCAAATGGGGCGATAAAGCTACACTTGAAAAAATAGATAAGTTGATCTTTACTCCGGACAACCGGATTTTCAATAAAAAAGAATTAGACCCAAGTAAATTGGTGTTTCATTCTGAGATATTTGATTATAAAGAGGCAGCCAGAAGAGAAAATGCTGGCGTACAACGCTCTAAATTTATCGTTAAAAAAGATATAGTATGTTATCCCGATTCATTATGCTGGGTTAGAGATTTCTCCTACTCCTACAATGAGCCAATGGCAAAAAAATATTACAGCCACCCTGCTTTCGGTAATTATCCGGTAGTAGGTGTTACCTGGAAACAAGCAACTGCGTTCTGCGAATGGAGAACCCATTATTTAAATTCATTCCTTGATTCAAAGAAAAGGGCAACGGAATCTGATTTCCGCCTTCCAACAGAAGCACAATGGGAATACGCCGCAAGAGGTGGTCGTTCACAATCTCCTTACCCTTGGGGTGGTCCTTACTTAAGAAACAAAAAAGGATGCTTACTGGCAAACTTTAAACCAGGCCGTGGTAATTATCCGGAAGATGGTGGATTCTATACTGTTAGAGCTGATGCTTACTGGCCAAATGATTTTGGATTGTATAACATGGCAGGTAATGTTGCAGAGTGGACTTCTTCTTTGTACTACGAAGGCGGTTATAACTTTCAACACGATATGAACCCGGATATCAGGTGGAATGCCAAAGATTTTGACCCTCCCCGTATGAAAAGAAAAGTAACCCGTGGTGGAAGCTGGAAAGATGTTGGTTACTTTTTACAAACAAGTACACGCAATTACGAATACCAGGATACATCAAAATCTTACATCGGTTTTCGTTGTGTAATTGATTTGCCTCCTGCTATGAAGCAACGTGGTAAATAATTTGAATTCTTAATTTCCTTCAATAAAATATTAACTGCTAATAACCTTAATCTTTATGTGGTACATACAGAGTAAGGTTATTGGTATCTTATAAAAATCTTTTTAATAACCCCCACTAAAAATTAAACTTTAAAAATCATGGCCGCTAAAAAAAGAACATTTTTAACCCTAATTGATGTTTTAGTAAGTGCTGGTGCAGCTGTTATCATTTTTGCCGCATGGGCTAAAATCACCCACCAATCTTATGCAAATACAATGCTTACAATTGGTATGTGGACAGAGACAGCGATATTCCTTGTTTATGCAATTATTGAATGGGTAAAGCCAAAATCACACGATGAAGATGTGGTGGTCGCAGTTGCTGCTCCTGCCGCAAATCCGGCTTTGAAATCATTGGATAAAATGATGCAGGAAGCAGACATTACGCCAACCAATCTTAAAAAATTAGGCGAAGGTTTTCAAAAACTGGGTACTACTGTTACCGGCCTTTCTGATGTGGGCGATGTTGTTAAAAGCACAGGCGATTTCAATGCTAAAACTAAAGAAGCTTCCACCGCACTGGGAACAATGACAACAGCATTTAATAATAGTGCAGCTACCATGTCATCTTTTAATAGTGCCTCTGAAAGTTCTAAAGGATTTCACGAGCAGGTGCAGGTTTTAACTAAAAATCTGGGTTCTTTAAATACAATTTACGAGTTGGAATTAAAAGAAAGCAATAACCACCTGAAAGCATTAAATGGTTTTTATGGTAAAATGGCAGAAGCCAGCCAGGCTATGATGAATAGCGTTGATGATGCTAATAGGGCAAAAGAGCAAATTGGCACATTAGCTACCAATCTTACTAAACTTAATTCCGTTTACGGAAATATGTTGAGTGCTATGCAGGTAAAATAATATAGTGGCAAGATGTTCGTTTATTATTTATGACGCAAAACATTTTGTGTTCGGGTAATAAACTGATTGAAACACAAATCCGAACAATACATTTAAAAACAACCATAAATTTAAAATACTATGGCTTTACCTAAAGAGCCCCGGCAGAAGATGATTAATATCATGTACCTGGTATTAACAGCCATCTTAGCCTTGAATGTGTCTGCTGAAATTCTCAATGCATTTAAAGTGGTTGACTCAAGTCTTTCAAAATCAAATCAGTCAATTGAGGCATCAAACAAAACTATTTTTGAATCGCTCAGACAAAAAATGGCTAAGCCTGAAACTGCTGAAAAAGCAAATATCTGGGGGCCTAAAGCAGAAGAAGCAAAAAAGTATGCTGATATTTTGTATAATAAAATTGAATCTTATAGAGACAGTCTTATGAGAATCTCTGGTTATAATCCTGAAGCTGGGGAAAAAACTTACAAAGAAGATGACTTAGAAGCAGCAACTCGTTTTTTTATTGTAAACGGTAAAGGTCAGGAGTTATTAAAGGATTTAGGAGAATACAAAAAACAATTGTTGAATCTGGTTGAACCAAAAGATAGAGCACAATATGAAATAAAATTGCCGATCGACTTAACTACCCCTCCTTCAACAACCGGAAGTGAAAACTCATGGGAGTACAACTATTTTCACATGACACCAACAGTTGCTGCAATTACAATTTTAGGTAAATTTCAAAATGATGTGAAGAATGCCGAAAATCAGATTGTTACTTATAGTCACGATAAAATTGGACAGGTTGAAGTAATTTATAATAAATCTGTAGCATTGGTTAGTCAATCTGCCAACTATTTAATGCCGGGGCAAAAATTAAAAGTTAAAGCTGGTGTGGGAATATTTAGTTCTGCTGCTGCGCCACGTATTACAATAGGTGGACAATCTTTTAATGCAACGCAGGGTTATGCAGAAACAGAAATGGATGCTGGTGGTGCAGGTGTACATAGTTTGCCTGTTACAATTGTTTACAAAGGGCAGGATGGCAAAGATGTTACAATAAATGATAAGGTAGAATACACTGTAGGTGTACCAGGTGGTGCAGCAGTAATGCTGGATAAAATGAATGTGTTTTATATAGGTGTTGATAATCCTGTTACCATTTCATCAGGGTCTGGCTGGGATAAAACATCTGTAAACATGACTGGTGGAACTATCAGCGGCGGAACCAGCAATCGAATTGTAAAAGTTACTACCCCAAGTAATGATGCTAGTATTACTGTAACAGCCGATGGTAAAACAAGCAAATTCCCTTTCAGGGTTAAAAGAATTCCTGATCCTATCATTAAAGTTGGGCCAAGCGGTGGCGGAAGAATGCAGGCTGTGGCTTTTAGAAGCCAGGGATTTGTAAGGGCAGATTTAGAGAATTTTGATTTTGCGGCTAAATTCACAGTTACCGGTGCCACTGTTTATTTCAGTATTCCCGGAGACAGGAACGTAAAACAAGTTGCTTTGACCAGCGGTAATCTTGCACCAGCTGAACAATATATGGGATTATTGGTTCCAGGTGCTACCGTAACATTTGATAATATTAAAGTTGTTGGCCCCGATGGTGTCGTAAGAACAATACAAAATCCACCAGGCTTTTCATTATTCTAGTATAAAACAAGTTAACTCATGAAAAATAATCTTTTAAAGTTTCTGCTGTTGCTTCCTTTCCTTTGTCTTTTTAGTCATTTGGCAGAGGCACAAAAAGGTAAAACAAGATCATCTACCAAGCGTAGCAACACTACTGCCCGCAAAACTACCAAGGGTAAAACCAAGGCAAAAATCAGCCCTGTGGTGGTTGATTCTTTGGCAACAGCCAAGCAAACTGTGGCTGCTGCTGAACCAGCCAATGATAGTTTACCGATTAAAAAAATCAGAAAATCATTACGTCCGGATGAAGCAGTAGACTCAAGGGATATCCGTGACAGAACACCTTTGCCCTACGAACACCTGAGAGTGGATGATGCGGTTTACCGCCATAAAATCTGGCGTGATATTGATACGAGGGAAAAAATTAATATGCCTTTCCGCTATTCTGCAGATGAAAATAATGGTAACCAACGGTTTATTTCCATTTTAATGCAGGCAATACAGGATAGTTCTGTTACAGTTTTTTCTGCTATTGATGATCGCTTTACAACACCAATGACCAAAGCAGAAGTGGTAAGAAAAATTACCGGTGAGCCAGTCCAAATTCAGGTTTATGACTCTGCAGGTAACGTTTCTTACATTACTAAATCAAGAGATGTAGTGTTGGATTCATTTATGAAATTCAGGATTAAAGAAGAGGTTATTTTCGATAAGGAATCATCCCGTTTATTCTGGAGAATATTAGGTATTGCTCCTTTGTACAATGTTTATTCCTCACAAACCAACCAATTGGTAGGTGTTGACAATGAATTATTCTGGATATATTATCCTGATTTAAGACCTGTATTTGCTAAGTATGATATTTACAACGGTAAAAATTATGGGCAAAGACAAAGTTGGGAAGAGTTGTTTGAAAGCCGGATGTTTAGCGGTCGTATCATAAAAAGTACCATCGACAATCCATTTAATAAATACCTTGATGAAATACCTGGCCTTAAAGGAAACGGTATATTTCAATTATTGGAAGGTGAAAGAATCAAAGAAAAGATATTTAACTACGAACTCGATTTATGGAGTTACTAGTGCTATGTTAAGAATGAAATGACTCATCGATTTGTGAATGGTGAATTGTGAAATATTGATCATTCACCATTTACTTAACACTAAGAAATTTATTGTAAAAAAAGCCCTCCAGTTGGAGGGCTTTTTTTATGCGAAATGGAGCAAGTTTTTTATTTAAGGTTATGATATACTTTTTGCACGTCTTCATCCTGTTCTAATTTATCTACCAGTTTAAATACGTCCTGTGCTGCTTCCTCACTTAGTTCCACCGTGTTAGAAGGAATCCTGGTAAGCTCGGCAGTAAGTACTTCAATCTTTTTTTCTTCCAGTGCTTTAGCCATGTGGCCAAACTCGTTAAAGGCTGTCCGGATAACTATGTTTCCTTCACTATCTTCCCCAATCTCTTCCAGCCCATGATCTATCAGTTCCAGTTCCAGGTCATCTATATTTAAACCGGTACTTTTTATTTTAAACTCCCCCATGTGTGTAAAAGTAAATGCAACACTGCCACTTGTGCCAAGGCTGCCGCCGCTTTTAGTAAAGTGCATGCGCACATTGGCAACAGTCCGGGTAGAATTGTCTGTAGCTGTTTCTACCAATATAGCAATTCCATGAGGTGCGTATCCTTCATATAAAATTTCATCATAATTCACCATTTCTTTACCCATGGCTCTTTTGATAGCCGCTTCCACTCTATCTTTAGGCATACCAACACTTCGGGCATTTTGGTAACAGCGACGCAATGCAGCATTGGCATTTTGATCCGGACCACCTGTTTTTACAGCAATAACAATTTCTTTACCGATACGGGTAAAGTTTTTAGCCATTTTATCCCAGCGGGCAAACATGGAACTTTTTCTAACTTCAAATATCCTTCCCATAATTATTATTTGTGTTTTTGTGGTTTGTAGTTGGCAGCATTTTCAGCATTCAACGGCTTACTGAACAAGGGAGTGCAAAAATAAGGAAAATGAATTTTTATCCGGCTGTACATATTTGCTAATTTTAACTCCCATGAGTGAGGCTTTATTAAAAGTGAAAAATTTATCGGTTGATTTTACTGCAGACGGGAATATCACCCACGCAGTTAAAAATATTTCTTTTGACGTAGCGCCCGGTGAATTGGTAGCATTGGTGGGCGAGTCCGGTTCCGGTAAATCGGTTACCTCTTTATCGCTGATGTCGTTGTTGCCAAAACAGGCAACTGTAAAGGGACAAGTAGCATTTTATAAAGAAAACGAGGTTATAGATTTGCTTGGCCTAAGTGATACCAAACTCAATGCCATCAGAGGAAAAGATATTGCCATGATTTTCCAGGAACCGATGACTTCGCTGAACCCTGTATTTACCTGTGGCTACCAGGTAATGGAGGCCATTCGTTTACATCAAAAGGTATCTTCCCATATAGCAAAACAAAAGGCCATTGCTTTGTTCGAAAAAGTACGTTTACCGAATCCTGCCGCAATGATTAACAGGTATCCCCATCAATTAAGCGGCGGCCAAAAGCAACGGGTAATGATTGCAATGGCAATGAGTTGTAATCCTGCTCTCTTAATTGCAGATGAGCCCACTACAGCATTGGATGTAACTGTGCAACAAACTATTTTATCCCTGATAAAAGAGTTGCAATCTGAAATGGGGCTGGGCGTTATTTTCATCACACACGATCTTGGCCTTGTAGCAGATATTGCTGATAGGGTACTAATAATGTATAAAGGTGAGATTGTGGAGCAAGGTATAACATCATTCGTACTTCAACATCCACAACATCCTTATACAAAAGCATTGATGGCATGCAGGCCGGGTAATCACCCTCGTGGTAGTCGTTTACCGGTTGTGGGTGATTTTTTAAACCTTGGTTCTGCTGAAGATTCTACTATAAAATCTAACCCGGAAAAAAAATCACCTCTTCAGGAAGCGACCATAACAAAGAATGGTCCGCATGAAAATGCACTGGTTGTTGAAAACTTACAAGTGTTTTATCCTGGAAAGAAGAAACTATTTGGTAAAAATGAAGAGCCGTTTAAAGCAGTAGATGATGTTAGTTTTTGTGTACAAAAAGGAGAAACCATCGGATTGGTGGGTGAAAGCGGTTGTGGAAAAACTACCTTAGGAAGGGCCATACTCCAATTAGTGAAACCTACAGCAGGCAACATAATTTTAGACGGCAAAAATATTGCGCATTTATCTGCCAGCGATTTGCAAACTGTAAGAAAGAACCTGCAAATAGTTTTTCAGGATCCATATGGATCACTTAATCCACGGATGACCATAGGGAACGCCATTTTAGAACCCATGCAGGTGCATTATATGCCAGGCAATGATAAAGTGCGTAAACAACAAGTGATTGAACTGCTGGAAAAAGTGAACCTGTCTCCCGATCATTTTTCCCGCTATCCACACCAGTTTAGCGGAGGACAGCGGCAACGGATTTGTATTGCCCGGGCACTTGCGCTTAATCCTTCTTTTTTAATTTTTGATGAGAGTGTAAGTGCACTAGATATCAGCGTGCAGGCGCAGGTGCTCAATCTTATCAATGATTTAAAAAATGAATTTGGCTTTACAGCTATTTTTATTTCCCACGACCTATCGGTTGTTCATTACATCAGCGATCGGATAATGGTAATGCAGAAAGGGAAAATTATTGAACAGGGATCTGCAGATGAAATTTATTATTCTCCCAAGGAAACTTACACCCGGCAACTGATTGCAGCCATTCCCGGGAAAATTTTAAAATAGAATTTTATCTTTTGGTTAGATGTTATTTCTATTTGGGTATTTTATTTTCATTTTACAGGGGTTATTTTTTATATGGGGATATGATGGCAATGATAGTATGCACGGGGTAAAACAGTGAGCCGGATCTCTGCTGGTTTTGAGACAAACCTTAGTAGATACGAAATCACTTTTATGAGCAGACCTTATTCCCTTATTATTAAATGGAGCTTGAATAATACAACCTGCCTTAAGGCAATAAGGTCGGTTATATTTAATTTAAAAGTCTACTAAGGTTTAACGAAAAGCAACTAAACATTTCACTTATTTATCCCTTGAGGAGTATATACTCATTTTAAACCCCTACATTTGCAATCTTCAAAATCATGCCGTAACATGATAAGTGTCCGCTATTGGCGGGCTTAGTCGCTCATAAAAAAGCAGTAAAGGCATGTGAACATCATTAAAAATTATTGATACACATGAAATTAAGTCAATTCCGATTCGACCTCCCGTTAAACCTGATTGCCCAAAACCCCACCAAGAAAAGAGAAGATAGCCGGATGATGGTAATACACCGCAAAACCGGCAAAATTGAGGATAGAAACTTTAAGGACATTATTGAATATTACGATGACAAGGATGTAATGGTAGTTAACAACACCAAGGTTTTTCCTGCACGTATGTATGGCCGCAAAGAAAAAACAGGGGCCAAAATAGAGGTGTTTTTGTTAAGAGAATTAAATAAGCCGAACCGTTTGTGGGATGTAATTGTAGACCCTGCCCGTAAAATTCGTGTGGGTAATAAATTGTATTTTGGAGAAAATGATGAACTGGTGGCAGAAGTAATTGACAACACTACCAGCCGTGGACGCACTATCCGCTTTTTATGGGATGGCACAGAAGAAGAATTTAGGGTGATGCTTGATTTTATGGGTGAAACGCCATTGCCTAAATACATCAAGCGCAAGCCAGATGAAGAAGATAAAGAACGTTACCAAACGGTTTATGCCAAGCATGAAGGTGCCGTAGCTGCGCCAACTGCGGGCCTGCATTATAGTAAAGAACTGATTAAGCGTTTGGAGATAAAAGGTATTCGTTTTGCAGAAACTACCTTGCACACTGGTTTAGGAACCTTCAGGCCCATTGAAGTGGAAGACCTGAGCAAGCATAAAATGGATGCAGAATATTATGCCATCGACGAAGTAGCCTGCGCTATCGTAAATAAGGCAAAGGCTGATGGAAAGAGGATTTGCTCGGTTGGTACAACCACCATGCGTACGATGGAATCTTCTTTTACTGCACAAAAATTATTAAAACCTTCCGAAGGCTGGACAAATATGTTTATTCATCCACCTTACAATTTTTCTATTGCAGATTCATTGGTTACCAATTTTCATTTACCCAAAACAAGCTTGTTGATTTTAACCTGTGCTTTTGGTGGATACGATTTAATTATGGAAGCCTACAAAAAAGCAATTAAGGATAAATACCGTTTCTTTAGTTACGGTGATGCCATGCTGGTTATATAATAGCAGTTTAGAAAATTAAACCTTACAATAATATTAACTCCTCATTTTTGGGGAGTTTTTTTATAGGGATGACAACGGGATACTCTAAAAAAAATAAGGGCTGGAATAGAAATTCCGGCCCATTTTAAATCCAATATCCTATGAAAAACCACTTAGTAAACGTACGATGTTACCTGCTTATTGTTACAAAGGTGGAATTTGTTTGTTAATATTATGCTGTTCATTTTTCCGACAATTATTCCAGGCCAAATAAACCTTTATTCAATAGTTGAAGGGTTTTGGTTTTATACTCCTTTGGTATCAGGATTGAAATGTTGTGGTGACTGCCGCCGTAGTTAACCATCCTTACCGGTATATCGGTTAATGAGTTAAAAAGGTGCTGCAATACATTTTTTGTTTCATTTATTTCATTGCCTACAATAGATACGATGGTCTGTTCTCTGTCAATTTCAATGGTGCCAAACGGTTCCAGTTCCTTAATAATGTCTTGCAATTGTGCATCATCATCTATGGTAACTGACACAGCTACTTCCGAAGTAGTTACCATATCAATGGAGGTACGATACTTTTCAAACACTTCAAATACTTTTCTTAAAAAACCATAAGCCAGCAACATACGGCTGCTTTTTATCTGGATAACGGTGATGCCATCCTTGGCAGCTACTGCCTTAACACCGGAGCTGCCAGCTAACTCTGTAATCAATGTGCCTTTTGCAGTTGGTTGCATGGTATTCAACAACTTTACCGGCACTTTATAAAATTGTGCAGGCCATATACTGGCAGGGTGCAAAATTTTGGCGCCAAAGTAGGCTAACTCTGCAGCTTCAT
>Ga0163154_10003285_pt1 | contig 22610 bp, 18 predicted proteins | sample OliLakLV19MP9P1_FD_148649 | JGI IMG/M metagenome (GOLD analysis project Ga0163154, IMG submission 148649) | Freshwater microbial mat bacterial communities from Lake Vanda, McMurdo Dry Valleys, Antarctica - Oligotrophic Lake LV.19.MP9.P1 | ecosystem: Environmental > Aquatic > Freshwater > Lake >... | reverse complement strand
AGGGAGATTAAATCACATACTCTGTGCGCTCTGTGTCCTCTGTGATTTAGGACTTTCGCTCACGCATTTACCCCACCCCTAAATCCCCTCCCCATTGCATGGAGAGGGGACTTCAAGATGCGTTTTTCTCCCCCTCTCCAAGTATTGGAGAGGGAGCCGGGGGGTGAGGTAAGCGAAAGTCCTAAATGAATCTACCCTCTAAAGTCATTTAAACACTTTTACGGGCGATGATTTGGATATTTCCTCAATCACCTTCATTGGGTTGAATAGGTAAATGTATGGCTCGTTTTTCTAAAAAGCCCCCAACGTGGGTACTTCCTTCGGCAAATAAGACCGCCATTCAATCAACTGACAATCCGGTCATTAATTATAGTTTTGCCATTTTTATGGTCATGGTTGCCAGCATCCTGTCACTTGTATTTCGCGCCGATTTAGAACCCACCCCCTATTTTCTGTTCTGGATTGCGGTTTCATTAGGGGCATGGTATGGCGGATTTGGCCCTGGCAGCGTCGGCGCGGTGCTTTCTATTGTGCTTGTTGATTTTTACTTACTGGAAAGTACGCTCTCGATCATTATAGTTCGTACTGCAACGCTTCTGCTTTTGGTGTTTTTATTCAGCCAGCTACGAAATCAAAGAAATCGCTGGAGTGTGCAAAGCCAACTCTGGCAGGTGACGCTTTCGAGCATTGGTGACGGGATCATCACGACTGATGCTGAAGGCCGTGTAACCTTCATGAACCCGATTGCCCAAGCGTTAACAGGTTGGCAGCTTTCGGAAGCACTACGGCATGACATTACTGAAATCTTCCCGATCTTTAGTGAAGAAACGGGAGCAATCGTTGCAAATCCGGTCAAAGATGTGTTGGAGAAAGGCATTATCGTCGGGTTGGCAAACCATACCGTGTTACGGTCAAAAGATGGGAAGGAATACCCCATTGCAGACAGCGGCGCACCTATTAAGGATTATGCAAATAACATCATCGGTACGGTACTGGTTTTCCGCGATACATCCCAAACACACGGCATGGCGCTCGCCCTCGAACAAACAAATGCCCAATTACGCGCCGAGCAACAAAAAATCGTCATGATGTTCGAGAGCATCACCGATGGCTTTTTCTCGGTTGACTCTGAGTTTCGCTATAGCTATGCCAATCGAAAAGGGCAACAGATTCTCTCAGATCTCGCTGAAAAGCAGTGGGAAGAATTGCTCGGCAAAACGATGTGGGAGGTGTTTCCCGGTACGCAAGAAAGCGCCTTTGGGGAAGCCTACCGGCGCGTGATGACAGAGAAAACATCAGAAAGTATAGAGAGCTTTTTTTCGCCTTTAAATCGCTGGTTTACCGTGCGTGTTTATGCCGCTTCTGAAGGTATTTCAATCTACTTTGAAGATATTAGTGAGCGCAAACTAGCCGATCAAGAACGTGTTCGCCTGCTTGAAGAACGCCAGCTTGCTATTTCACAAAAGCAAGAAGCCTTCGCCCTGCTCAACGGCCTCTATTCCAGCGCACCAATTGGCTTGGCTTTTGTTGATCGTGAACTGCGCTTCCAGCAGGTGAACGAAGAACTGGCGCAAATTAACGGCCTGAGTGCGGAAGCGCATATCGGCAACACCCTGCATATCCTACCTGATATTGATATTGAGCTGGTAGAAGCTATGCTCCGCCAAGTCTTGGAGACTGGGGAATCCGTCCACTTCGAGACGAGCGGGGTTATACCGAAAAGTATTTGGTCGCTCACCCATTGGATCGCCAATTATTATCCGGTTTGGAAAGATGATGAGATCATTGGGATTGGCTTAATCGTCATCAATATCACGGATCGCAAGCGTGCAGAACAGCGGATTGCGCTCGTACATCAGATCAGCGCGGCGCTGTCCGTAGTAAGTACCTCAGAACAAATCGCCGATACGATTGTGCAGGCACTCGCAGTCCAATTTTCGGCAAATGCCACTTCGATAGGGCGTGTGAGTTCGGACGGGAAATTTCTTGAGGTTCTGGCAACACATGGTATTACAAGGGACAGATTCGAGGAATTCATGCTGTTTCCGCTTGACCTCGCAAGCCCGCTGACGGATACCATTCGCACACAACAGATGATGTGGATTGAAAACCAAGAACAGTACACCACCGCCTATCCATTGTTCGCTGATGTCATTCGTGAAAATGGTACGCACTCTGTCGCTTGTATCCCGTTCAGCATTAATGGACGGGTGGGGGGGGGATTGTCGCTCAGTTTTCAGGAAGCAAAGCATTTTACTAAGGAAGACCGCGAACTCTTAATGACGATTGCAGATCAATGTGGGCAGGCTTTGGAACGCGTCTATCTGTTTGATGCCGAGCAGCATTCAAGAGAAACTGCCGAACTAGAACGAGAACGGCTGCGGGTTACGCTGACGAGCATTGGGGATGCCGTCATCGCCACTAATAATCGGGGAAGCATTATTTTTCTCAATGCCGTTGCCCAAAACCTGACAGGATGGCCTATCGAAGAGGCAGTTGGGCAATCCCTGGTTGATGTATTTAATATTGTCAATGAAGAAACGCTTGAGCCTGTGGAAAGCCCGTTTGACAAAGTGATGCGCGAAGGCGGCATTATAGGTTTAGCCAACCATACTTTCTTAATCAACCGACAAGGGAAGAAAATCCCGATTGATGACAGCGGCGCACCCATACGCGGCGAAGATGGCGTGATTGATGGGGTCATTATTGTCTTTAGGGATATTACCGAGCGCAAGTTAACGGAACAGCGCACACTCATCCTACAAGAACTCGCCAAAGCACTTTCTGCCTCGCTAACAGTTCAGGAAATCGCTGAAGTCATTATTCAAAAGGGCTTGCAAGCGCTGGGGGGTGATGGCGGTGGGTTATTTAACTTGTCGAAAGATGGAGGGTCGCTTGAGTTGATCAAATCGATGGGGTTTCTGGCTGATTTTGAAGAGAATTTTCGTACCCTGACGATGTCTATGGACAATCCGATGCCAGACGCAGTACAAACGGGCGATCTGATCTGGTTACAAAACCCGGCAGAAGTATGGGAACGCTATCCTTCCATGCGCGACCCGGCGCAAGACCCAGAAACGGCGGACGGCGCGGTTATTTGTCTCCCCCTCATTATTGAAGAGCGCACTATCGGCGGCATTTATTTGGTCTTCATGAAAGCGAAGTTGCAGACCGACGAGGAAACCGATTTGATGCTTGCCATCAGTCAGCAGTGCGCCCAAGCCTTAGAACGGGCGCGGCTGTATGAAGCGGAAGCGGCTGCCCGTTTGGAGGCGGAGGAGGCCAATAAAATCAAAGTGAAGTTTATCGGGATGATTACGCATGAACTACGCACCCCGCTGACGACCATTAAAGGCTTCACCACCACCTTACAGGCTGAGGATGTAATCTTTAGTCCGAGCGAACAGCGTGAATTTATCGACATCATTAACTTAGAATCCGATAGACTCACTGAGTTAGTTGAGCAGTTGTTGAATGTCTCCAGTATGCAGGCCGGGACGCTGCAAATTACGCTGGAAACGCAAGAATTTGCAGGCGTGATCGATGAAGTAAAGGCGCAGTTGATTGTGATCGCGGCGGATTATGATCTGTCGATAGAGATTGATCCTGCTTTGCCCGCTGTTCCGCTGGATAAACACCGGATTGGGCAGGTTATCTTGAATCTTACGACCAATGCCGTCAAGTTTTCGCCGCAAGGCAGCCGCATTATTTGCAGGGCGGTGCGTCATGAGGACGGCATTCAGGTCAGTATAAGCGATGAAGGACGCGGCATCCCGCAGGAGCAAAAAGAGATCGCATTTGAGGCTTTCCGCCAATTAAGCGCCACAGGCGAGGGGATAAGATCGCGGCAGGGGGTTGGGCTGGGGCTGGCAATCTGCAAAGGCATTATTGATGCCCATCACGGGAAAATCTGGATTGAAGATAATACACCGACAGGGACGGTGGTTACGTTTACCCTGCCGAACCGCTAAAAATAACGAAAACCCACACTCGTCAACTGCGTGTTAGAGTTGCACATAAACACTTTCAATCGGATGCTATATAATCGCATCCGGTTATTTTTTTGTTCTATCTCTATTTCGACGGAACTGAGACTCCATGACGACTACTCAACCCTCAATGACACAAACCGCCGCAGAACGCATCCGACAGACCTTGTATGACCTCTCGCGTCCTTTATTCATCAAGCAGATGGGCTGGGCGCTCTTATTCTGGGCGTTTCTGATGATTAATTTGGTCATTAATATTCAGTTTTTACGTACCAATTATCCCAACCCACCACAACCGCCGGATTTAATCCTCGATATTATTCCAGAAACGAAAGCCTTTATCGGGCTGGCGGAGATATTGGCATCTGCGGAAACCATCGTCATTGTGTTTATCTTGTGGCAAAGGCGATTTAAGGATGCCCCTAAGCTGGTTTTTTTGGTAGGTATGATGTTTTGGATACGCGGGTATGTGATTTTACTCACCCCATTGGCGCAGATTCAGCCGCCGTCGCTTAATTATCCAGAGTCGCACTTTATCGCGCAGACTTTTTATCATGGGATGTTTTACTCCGGACATACCGCCAGCGCTTTTATTCAGGCGTTTTATATGAAAGGCAGTCGTTTACGTCCGGTGGTGTTTATCTTGGCGACGACACAGGCTTTTTCGCTGCTGGCGAGCCATTCGCATTATTCGATTGATGTAGTGGGTGGTTTATTTGTGGCGTATTTCATTACGCACTTTGATTTTATGCGTCTCGTGCCGAAGCCGCTGTTGGGGGTCAAGTGGATGCCTTGGTACAGCGTAGAAAATTCGTAAACTAACCTGAGTTTCGGATAACGTTTTCATTCTATCCCCACCCCTAAATCCCCTCCCCACTTCGTAGAGAGGGGACTTAAAGCACCATTGTGAAGCGCTTTTCTCCCCTTCGCCATGCAATGGAGAAGGGGTCGGGGGATGAGGACATCATAAGAGTTAATCAAAGTATGCTATCCAAAACTGAGGTTAAACTATATTCAGAGACCAAATAATCAATTCAGAGACGAAATAATCACGAAATTGTAGAAACATACTAACTCACGTTACGCAGACACTCAAATCACTGGACACTGGCAGTTTTGAACTGCCAGCTAAAGCGTTTGTAAACCCCTGAAGGGGTTAATTACAGGACTTTCGCTTACCTCACCCCCCGGCCCCCTCTCCAAGTATTGGAGAGGGGGAGAAAAACGCATCTTGAAGTCCCCTCTCCATGCAATGGGGAGGGGATTTAGGGGTGGGGTAAATGCGTGAGCGAAAGTCCTAAATTAAAGATTCTTAACCTCTTTAGAGGTTTCCAGATTGCGTGTAGCTCTGGGTTTTGAACCCGGAGCGGCTGGCTGCGTAAGGTGAGATCCTAATACAGAGTTTAAACCCCACCCTCGACCCCCTCCTCGTTTACTGCTATCGCTCGCAGGAAGAGAAATACAAGACGCATTGTATTTATTGCTCCCTTGCCCCGTTTCTGGGGCAAGGGTTAGGGATAGGGGTTCTCCCTGTTAATTTTGAAAAGAGCGTTATCTAGTTGGGTCACTTGCTGTGCATATAGCCATTCTTGGAAATGACGCTTTGAGTTGAAAACCATCAATTTTCCCCAAATAATAATGGCGCTGCTCATGCCACTTGACCCACTAGGGTTGTGCGGAGGTCGCTTCCGGCGTGACTTCGATAGACGGCACAAGGGTCGGGACGATGGGCATTTCTGTTGCCTCAATGATTGGCGCAAGGGTTGGCATAACCGTCGGCAGAACAGGCGCTAAGGCCGTCATAATCTCGCCATCAACGCTGACAGCATCAATCGCCACCTGCCCCTGTGCGATGAGGCGTAACGTATGTGTTCCGGCAGGCAGGCCGCGCACCGTCGCAATCTGTCCATAGGTTAGCGCGAGGGCATTCGCGTTCACTGTCTGGAACGCGATTCCATCAATTTCGAGCGTAAAACTGCCAAATCCTGGCGCGGCGACATAAATCACATCAACCTGAGTCCCGCTGAAAGTCAGCGTGAGAGTTTCCCCCGTTGTAGCATTGATAAGCGTGTTATCACCGAGCGCGTGTTCATCGAGTCCAGCGTTCCATGTCCCGCTGCGGCTGATTCGGCTGTCATCGGCCTGCGCCATCATCGGCTGCGTATTCACCGAAAGCGAGACAAAATCGCGCATCTCAGACGGTGTGCCACCTGCGTTCAAATTGCCGGGGACGACGCGCCAGCGATAGCCGCCATAAGGAATCGGATTCGGCAGTTGGACGGTGCAGCTTGTGGGGCTGCATGTCGCGTCCGCCGAATAATGCACCTGCCCATAAACCAGCGCCCCCGTGCCGTTAATCACTTCCAGATAATAGCCTTGGCTGCGCGGCACAGTGTTCCAGCTAAAAGTCGGGCGGTTGGTGGCGAAGATGACCGCATCATCGGCGGGTGAAACTAATGTGGGTGCATTCGGCGGCGGAACGGCAACCGTGAAGGCTTTGCCGGTGGATGTCCACGCGCCTTCGCCAGCGGCATTGGCAGCTTGCACATTCCACAAATAATTGCCATTCGCCAGAATCAGAGTCGGCACACTAACGCTGCATACGCCAGCGCTGCATACGGCGGCATCGTCGTACCAAGTGTAAATGTGGCTGACCGTCACTGCTGGATTCCCCACCCACAGCCGATAGCGTGTCGCGATGGAGGTATCCGCCCACGTAAAAGTCGGCGTGTAGTCGCTGATGGTGTTGGCTGGCGTATTCAACGTCACAAGACCGGGAACTGTCCCGCCGATGGTGAAGGCCATCCCCGCGCCCCATGCGCCCATCCCGGCTGTACCGAAGGGCTGGACATTCCAGGCATAATTTCCCGATGATAAAGTCTGTGGTAAGGTGATGCGGCATGTCCCCGGATGCGGTGTACAGTCTGGCGCGGCTGCCCAAGTCCACGCTTGATATAACATCCTGTAACTTGGTGCGCCTGTGCCGACCCAGAGTTGATAACTGATCGCGTTCGGAACAGTCGCCCATTCAAAAGTCGGGCTGCCTGTTTCAATGGTATTCGTCGGCGTTATGAAGTTGGTGGGGGCGATTGGTAAGGGTAAGTTCAACGCCTGATTTTCCAGCACCCCATAGCCGTTGTTATACGTTCCGCCTTGCGATGCGCCCAATGCGCCTACGCCCTGCACCGCGAAGCCATAAATGCCGTTGGTCAGCGCCACCAACGGCTTGACCTGACAGGTCGCACCGTTGCAATTTCCTGTGCGTGGATAATTTTGATAGAAGGGGAACGTCGCCCAACCCGCCGTCCCGATGACGACATTAAAACTGGTCGCTTTGGGATCATCCGTCCATAAGATCGTGGGCAGGCCGTTGTTGGTATTGACGGCAATAGCACTAGGTAAATTCGGCAGTGGGACAGCGACGGTCAGCGTTTGCGCCCCGGCATAGCCGTTATTGTAGGGGCCGCCTGTTGTCGTACAGCCGCCGATGCCGCAGCTTTGGACAAACGCGCTGTAGCCTGTGTTATTGATGAGACCGAGCGGCGTTTGAATGCTGCATGTCGTCCCGGCGGCGCTGCCACAGGCTTGGCTGCGGGTAAATTCTTGATGCAGCACAAAGGCACCCAAATTGGCAGTCGGCGCGATATAGAGGCGGAAGAAGGTCGCACTAGCAGCGGAGCCTGCGAGTGTCCAGTTGATCGTGGGGCGAAGGGTGTTGGCATTTGTCGCCGCGCCCATCGTGACGAGTGCGGGAATATTGGCATCGATTGTGAAATTAAACGGCCCCAAAACTTCGCCCGGAGCGCCGTTCTTCCAGGTGTTCATATATGCGGTGTAGCTACCTTCGGACAAGCGATAATTTTCACGAAGAGTCGTTGCATCCAATCCACATATTCCGCCTGTACACAGCGCTCCCGTCGCCAGCACTTCATTGATGACCTGAACGCCAGCGGTGGTCTGCACGTAGAGATAATAATAATCGGCGTTCACATCAGGCCATATATACGGCGGATTGCCATAATCTGTCGTGATCGCGCCAGCAGGGGCGATCAAGCCGAGGCGATTGAGATTCAGCGTCAGCACAATCGGCAGCGCTGGATTTACATCGCCGCGCCGCGCCACCATAATCTGATACGTCGTCCCGGCATTGGCGTTGAATGTGAGGTAAGAAGCCGTTGAATCGGCGTTGTAATTGTCGTTACAGGCGATCCGGGTGAGTGTGCTGCTGCCCGTAAAGACCGCCATCACCGTGTTATAGCTGCTACCGCCTGTATTCAGTTGGACGGTTTGGCTTGTCGGCGGCGTATATTGGAACCAGATCGAATCCGTATAATCACGCTCATTGCCATTGATGCAGGGCAAAGCGGGATCATTGCCGCTCACGCTCGCGCCGTTGATTCCCTGCCGGATGGTCGCGCCGCCGGGGGCGATATTCGTCCGATTGATGAACAAATCATTCAGCGGTGAAGGCCGGACGCATTCAGTCGTCCCCACTGCCAGGGCTGGTTGATACGTCACGCTGACGGAATCCAGCAACACGGAGGCATCCGGCGTATTCAGATCAAGCTCGAAGCGCAAATCAGGCCAATTGCCGCTCGTTAGGCCGCGCACCACAAACGTCTGTAAGCCGACCCCCGCAGGCAGCGGAAAATAACAGCTTATCGCGCCCGTCCATGAGGCACTGTTTCGTAGGCTAACGGTCACATCTTTGATCGACGCGCTTTGATTGCTCAGTTGCAGCGTGATCTCAAACGGCCTACCATTCAGCGAGGAATAACCCAAATCCTGATAAACCGCCGCCCATCCGACGGTGACATTAGCGCTGCGAACCGCGCTCATGCTGCCACTAGTGACGGTGGGCGCGTTCATATCCCCGCCGTACAACCATGAATTTATGCCGTCAGCAAACGTGCCGTTGCGGATGAGATTTTGATTCGTTGGGAGTTCGCCCAATCCATAAGTGATTTGCATGGGGGCATAATAAATTTGCAAAATCGACTGCCAATCATAGCCCTGATCGCCGTAGGCTTTGGATCCCCACTGCGACATACACGGCGTGAGGTTGTTGGCGCTGCACACTTGATCGGTGCTGGTGTAATGAATCCGCACGACCTGCCCGTTGCGGCGCATCAGATAATTCCATGTTTCATCCACCGCCGCGTTGGTCGAGGCGAATTCGCGTCCGGGGATGTACATCTGATCGCAGGTATTCCCCCACACATCGAAGGTGAATCCGTCACGGGTGCGCGGCCCAAGGTTCAGCTTGTACCAAGCATACATCTTGACCGCCATCGCCCCAGCGCGGAGTGACGCACCGTTCCAGCTAGAAATCCATTCTGACGGCAGCACATTTTTGGCGTACTGTTTAAAATCGACGGTATCGACCCGCTGAACCGGATAATAAACAAATTGGCCGGAACTGTTGGTATAGCCGCAGCTATTACGCCCCGTCATCGCTACCCGAATCGTGGCGGGCATGATGTCGTGTGACCAGAAGAACGGTAGATTGAGGTCGTCAGATAAAGCGCCGCCGCTTTCATCAGGTGGCAGCGTAATGGCATTATCCCCCGGCAAGCCGCCTGCATCAATCATTTGTGGCGCTGTCGTCAAAGTAATATTGAGCAAAAGGGTATCGTCGGCATAAATAACAGTGTCTTTGAGGGTATAGTCGCCGTAATTCGTCGCCGAAACAGTGACGGTGACGATGCTGTTGTCGCCCGTTAGCACGATTCCCGTAATCAAAAAATCGCCATCTGCGGCAGTGGTTGTGGCGAATCCGCCCGTAACACGGATTTGAGCGCCTGTGATGGGTTGCCCTGTTAAGCCGTCGCTGACCCGCCCTTGAATTTGGGTTGTTCCAGCGGCATTTGCCCCACTCACGACTAGCGATAACATGCCGAACAGGAATAAAAGACTCAGACGCTTAAGAAATGGCACAGTTATGATGACCTGACTATTGAACCGATATATCACTAGTGTTTATTTTGGGGTAGAAACGGGATTCAGTAAATTAGGGTAGCCGTTAGCAGATGGTTTGATTTGTGTTTTCTATGAATACGCCAACACACGATGTCTTTTTGAATACTTTAGGCTGTAGATCAATAGTCTTCGATACGAGAAACTTATTGTATGATTGATCGTGCCTTTGCCACCGTGCTAAAAAAACTCCGCACTGCCCAAAAGATGAGTCAGGAAGAATTTGGTTTGCGGGCTGGCTTACATCGCACGTATGTGAGTCAGCTTGAACGCGGCCTCAAAAGTCCTTCCTTGCGAACCCTCTACAAAATTTCCACTGTCTTAGCTGTTGATTTAAGCGAAATCATGCGGCTTGTTGAGATTGATATGCAAAATGTACAGCCAGACTGAAAAAGAAATCGAGCGCCTTAAAAATGGGATTGTCGCGGCTTTTGCCACCCCTTTTGTCGATGATCTTGAGGATTATGTTTGGGAAGCAATTTTTTCCTATATGAAGGATATTCCCCTCATTGATACGCTGACCAATACGCGACGCAAACTTTTATTTGATGTGATTGATAAAGAAAATGCAATCGGTTGGTCAGCAAAAGCGCTTCGTACAACCGTTAATCCACTTAGCGAATTTGAACTCGTCATCCAGCGTGCTGATATCTTTAAGAAAGCTGTCGCGTTAGGATTTGATGCATTAAATCTTGCCTCTCCAACAGACCAATTGGGTAAAGCCTTGCTCAAACATTGGTATGAGGGAAAGGTGTATCCTGATGCAAAAAATCAACACGTAGTCGATAAACGCGTTTGTATCCTGCTTAAATCCCGTAATTTAAAACGATTTGCGCTTTACGAAGATCGTCTTGAGGAATATAAGCAAGATGATTTGGAATGGCATTGGACAGATGACTCAAGAACAGGCTTGCAAGGTATTCGTAAAGAAGACGGTTTTTGCATCTTTCGTTGGTATCCGAATCAGAAGCAGCTCTTTGAGCGCTTTACCTTGCCAGAAAATGCGCCCATTTTTGACCTTAATCCGCGACGCTTGCAGCTTGCTCTCTCCATTGATCTTCTGTTGGAAGCCTTAAACAGGCTTTGATACTCGGTACAAGGCCGGCGATGAGGAGCGGAGGTACCGCGTTTCCAACCTGATGCGCTTTTTGAATGTAAGTTCCTTGAAAGCGGAAATCGTCCGAAAAAGATTGAAGTCGTGCGGCTTCCCGAATTGTAATCAACCGGTTATCTCGCGGATGATAAAAGCGTCCTGAACCTGGATGAAACACCCATCGGGTAATGGTCGGGGCGATCATCTCAAAGTCCAATCTACCATAGGCTCCGCTATAACCAGATTTTGGCCTAAGTTGATCGGGTAAATTTTTAATCCCCTCTCCGGGTTGAATGGCAGCGACCCGCGCAAGCTGTTTATCATTGAGTTTCCGTGTGACATGATCAAATAGTACGGGGGACTCGCAGCGCATTGTCTTTTGATAATCATTTAATGGGGGCTGAATATAAGGCATAGGTTCGTAACCCTCGCCATTTTGCAGAGCAGGCAAATCAGAAATTGCTTCCCACGCAGTGATATAACGTTCCTCAAATAATGTTTCTACAGAACGAAAAGTAGGCGTAGGAAAATCAGGCGATATACCTGTTCGCGAGGCAAAAAAGAAGCAGCGTCGCCGCCGTTGTGGTACACCAAAATCCGGCGCATAAAGAACATGTACATCAACGGCATAACCTAATTGATTCAGAGTTTCAATAATTTCTTCCCGTATCGTACCTTTGTAAGCGGCATAGATTTCTGCAACATTTTCCATAATCACGACATTCGGGCGTAAAGCTTCTACGAAACGCAAGAAATCATGGAACAACTGGTTGCGTGGGTCTTTCAAAAAACGATATGCAGCGGGTACATTCTTGGAAAAACCCTGACAGGGTGGGCCCCCGATGAGGCAATCCACCTCACCCGGTTTCAGATTGAGTTTTTTCATAAGTTCTTGGGGATCTAGCTGTGTTAAGTCTGCTTTTAGCGCCAACGACTCATTATGATTAACTTGAAATGTCCGTAACACCTCGTCATCATAATCAATGCCAGCCAAAATCTGAAATCCAGCTTTGTAAAGCCCCCACGACATTCCACCACAGCCGCAAAACAGATCAATGACGTTTATTGTCATTAAAATTCCCCACTTATATTTTTGAATACTTTAGTATTCAAATTTGCTTTTGTCAATAACATTATAAAACATTAGGGCGCGATCTTTCGATCACGCCCCGACTTTACAAGTTGTATCGAATGCCTACTGCGGGTCGGCGGGGTCGCGTTCCAGTGTGATGCCAAAGGTGATGGCGCTGTAAGATTCAACGCTGACGTTGATCGGGCCATCTGTCGTGACGACGAAATCAAATTGTAGACGGTTGACCCCACGGAGGCTGAGGTAAACGATCGAGTTGTTGTTTTGCGTGATGTCGAGGTAAGGCGACGCAAACGAATCGGCACTGCTCACATCAAACGTCATGCGAATGACTTCACCCGCCACTCCGTTAAACGTCAGCACTTGCGCGGTCTGTTCAGTATCAAGTTCCACCGTGACGGGGCCATCGTCAAGGCTGGTTAGTTCTGCCGTCGTTACCGTGACGACAACATCTCCCGCCAGCCGTGCATTGGGGTTTTGTGAGGTAATAACGACAATATACGTGCCTTCGGAATCGACCACATAATCGCTAATGGCAGGATCAATTGACCCTGGTGCATCATCGTTGTTGGCGACTTCATAACCATACGGCCCCAGCACGACCATGCGTGTATCGAGGGTGCTGCCGCTGTCGGCGCTGATATTTAACACCTGTCCGGCTTCTGCGACAAAGCTGTAATAAAGACCTTCGGAATCAGGCGTGAGGCTGGCGGTAACGCCTTCACCCAAGGTCAATGTCGTTAGGTCAACATTGCTGAAAGATACGGTATATGCCCCTGTGCCTGCCGCTACAACAATATAATTGTCGTCCTGCTGAAGCACGCTCGGTCCAAGCCGTCCGTTCAGCCCATCCAGATAAGCACTTTCAGAAACGTTGTAGCCAGAGGAATCAATTAATGCCGCGCCGGAATCACTGCCTTCTGCGGTCACATTCACCAGCAGTACATCGTCCGCTTGGGCAGCAACACGATATACCCCGATCAACCCTTCGGACTCGCCTTCAATGACCTGCCCCGGCTCAACCGATTGCAAAGCGCTGACTTCATCCACATACAGCCCAAAGCTGCCTTCAGCGCTCCCGCTAAAGCTGGTGGCGCGGATCGTAAATGTGCCAGCCGCTGGGATGGTATAGTTGGCGATTAAAGAATCCGTCCCAAAGCCGGTGTCATCATCACTGATTAACTCGGTGCCAGCGTCATTATTGATATAAAGACGCGTATCAAACTCTGCCGCCATCGCAACCACGATAACATCACCCGATTTCGCTTCAAACTCATAAGTCATTTCCGGTGTGGCCGTCGTTAATTCTCCGTTGACCAGTTCACCATAGCCAATGCGCTCGGCGGTTTGGGCTTGCGCGACTGCCGCCCAACTTACCATAAGGATCAAAAGTAAGATAATCAGCAAGTTCCGTTTGTAGCTCATAAAAGTTCTCCTTGAATCATATACGCCTAACAAGAGACGGCGCTCTATCAGTCATTATATGCGAATTCTTTTAACGAAGCGTAGAGTACCATTTTGGGGTAAAGTCTATGCGATTTCTTAATGTTTTAAAACAAGGGATGCCATTATTATAAGGAAACAAGTTTAGATAGGATGTAACAATGTCATATACAATTCAATGGCAAGTCGAGAAGCGCGTCATCAACATCGAAATCACAGGCGAATTGACCATCGGCGAGATTGTGAGTTTAGGCAAAGAAACCGCCGTTTTTTTGGAGGAGGGTGTTGCGCCGATCTTTGCCATTGTCGATGTCACACACATGACGGTTTTCCCGACCAGCATTAGCGAGCTAACACGCCTAACACCGCGCCACAAGCATGGTCGAAATGACTGGACGGTGATTGTCGGCGCGAGTCATTTTGTGCATTTGATCAGCAATGTCGTCTTAAGCGTGTTAGGGTTACGCTACCGCAGCTTTCCAACCCGCGATGAGGCGGTTGCCTTTGTCCTCAAGCAAGATGAGACGTTGGCGGAAACCTTCTATGCTTAAGGCCGCATCAAAGGTTCTTCGGCAGCCTCATTCATCCACTGTAATCCCCAATTGAGCATCATATTCAGCAGCGGTTCAAGGCTTCTGCCGCGCTCTGTCAGCGAATACTCCACTTTCGGTGGCACTTCTCGGTAGACCTCGCGATGGACGATGCCATCATGCTCAAGTTCGCGCAGTTGTAATGTGAGCATCTGCTGCGTGACTTGCGGTATGAGTTTCTTTAATTCCCCGAAACGATGCGTTTTTTCCTGTAGATAAAACAGGATCAGCGGCTTCCACTTGCCGCCGATCATGTCGAGGGTGGCTTCTACCGGGCAGGTATATTTTTTCTCGGTCATGATTTCCCCTGATAGTATGCTTTTTAAGACTATACCCTAAAAATGTGTGTACTTGTTTTAGAGAATGATATCCCACATAATCTTATTTAAAGCATAGCACAAGTTGAATTGTTACAGATAACATGGAATGGGAAATGTATGAAAATTGATGTATTTCACGATACGGTGTGCCCCTGGTGCCGGATCGGTAAGCAGCAGTTAAAAAATGCGCTGGCGCAGTGGGATGGGACACCTGTTACGGTTGAATATCACCCGTTTTTCTTAAACGAGTCGATCCCGCTGGAAGGCGCGGACTTCCGCCGTTATATGGCGGCGAAGGGTGGCTCGGACGATATTGAATTTTTCTTCGATGCACCGCGCCGCGCCGGAGCTGCGGTTGGCTTGCGCTTCAATTTTGAGCAGATTCAATACGCGCCGAATACTTTACTCTCTCATCGTTTGATCGAACTCGCGCCGCAAAATCTGAAAGAAACGATGATTGATGCGCTTTATAAGGCGTACTTCGAGGACGGCCTGAACATTGGCGATCTTTCTACGCTGGTACAGATCGCAGGGCAAAATGGGCTGGATGCGGAAACTATCGCCCGACAACTGCACGGCGACGATGCGCGTGAGGCCGTGCTGACAAAAGCCCATGAAGCCCAACGGATGGGTGTTAGCGGCGTACCGTTATTCGTGTTTCAGGATCAATATGCGCTTTCTGGCGCACAACCCGCCAGCAAAATGCTCGGATTAATGCGCCAGCTTGATAAGCAGGAGGTGATGCGATGAGATTGGTGATTTTTGGCGCGACAGGACGCACAGGCATTCCGCTGATTCAGCAGGCATTAGCCGCCGGACATGAGGTCGTCGCCTTTGCCCGGACTCCGAGCAAAATTCCGGTACAGCATGAGCGCTTGACCTCCATTCAGGGCGAAATTCAAGATGCGGCAAAAGTGGCGGAAGCGATTAAAGGCGCGGATGCCGTCCTTAACGTCCTCGGCCCTAATAAAACCTCTGGTAAAGCGATGCTGGCTACCGCCGCGCAAAACATCGTCGCCGCCATGCAGCAGCACCGTGTCCAGCGATTGGTCAGCCTAACTGGGGCGGGTATTCGTGATGAAAAAGACGAGCCGAAAGTGATGGATCGGGTGATGGGTGTACTCTTGCGACTGCTTTCGGCAGAAGTGCTGAAAGATTCGGAAAACGCCGTTGCGACTTTCCGTAACAGCGGCCTTGATTGGACGATTGTGCGCGGCCCGATGCTGACGGAAGGCCCACAGTTGGGCAAATATCGCGTTGGTTATGTCGGCAAAGACTCCGGCATCCGTATTTCACGGGCGGATGTGGCGGCCTTTATGCTCAAGCTGGCGACTGAAAGCAGCTATCTTAAGCAAATGCCGATGGTGAGCGACTAAATCAGCGCGAGGGTAGCCTTAATCTCTGCCAGCGAGTCAGCCCGGACGAGATAATCGCGAATCGTCGTCGCGTCAGGGATACCGTCGCAATATTTGAGCAGTTGTCCGCGCAGTTCACGAATAGCTTTGGCTTGCGGTAAGGTTGTCGTTTCGAGCGTCAGTTCGGCATGATAAATCGCCATCGCAGCCCGTTCATAAAGCGTAGGGGCATCATAGATCATGTCCGAATTAAGTTCAGCATAAATATTTCTGAAAATCCAAGGATTCCCCAGCGCTGCCCGCCCGATCATCACGCCATCGCAGCCCGTGAGTGCCATCATCCGCCGCGCATCTGCCGCGCAGGTTACATCCCCGTTGCCGATAATGGGGATGTCTGCGCCGACTTCTAACACCGCCATTTTCACCTGCCGGATCACGTCCCAATCGGCCTCGCCGCCAAAGCCTTGATTAGCGAATCGGGCATGGACGGCAATCGCCTTCACACCGATTTGGGCGGCGGCCTTGGCAAAAGGTACAGCAGTGGGATTTTCCGGCTCCCATCCGGTACGGATTTTGACCGTTACGGGCGTAGATGGCACAGCATCGACCACCGCCTGCACAACTGTCGTGGCGGTACACACATCCCGCAGCAAGGCCGCCCCTGCGCCGTTGCCATTCTTGGCGATCTTCGGCACCCAACAGCCCATATTGATGTCCACAATATCCGCGCCATAATCGACGACCATCTTAGCCGCTTCGCCCATCATGCGCGGATCACTGCCGAACAACTGCACCGCGAAGGGCGATTCGCTGTCGCGCCAGTCGAACATTTCCATCGTGCGCTCACGACTGCCTTTGTATTGCAGCGCGTGGCTGCTGATGAGTTCGGTACAAACGAGTCCGAGTCCGCCGATTTCGCGGCACAAACGGCGAAACGCATGATTCGTCTGCCCTGCCATCGGCGCAAGCGTCAGCGGCGGGTCAATCGTGAGTTGCCCGATGTGGATAGATTTCAACAATTGCTTTTGCTCAACAAATAGAATCATGTAGGGCTATTGTGATTTAAGCAACAAGCGATCCTTCATTGGGTCTATCTGCATCACCACGATTATCTTTTTCCGCTGAATATGTTGACTCTCTTGTAGCAGTAGACCTACCCGTTGCATATATTTTGTAAGCCTCGTTACTGGAAGGCTTCCATGTCCACTCTTCTGGGGTAACGATCTCATCTTGAGACATTGTTTCGAGAAAACGCGAAGCAAAGACTCTCATATTTTCCTCCTAATTGTGAAATAACATTTAGTCATCGAACCACTCAACTATCGAATCAGAAATAGGTAATCCTGTCAAATCTTCAATCCACAGCCATTGTCCAATTGAGTTAATCTCCAAGAAGTACCAATCATTATTTTTAGTAACAATAAAATCTAATGCTCCAAACTCTAGTCCCATAATACTCATAAGTTCATTGACTTTTAAACGAATCTCTTTAGGAGGATCAACAGCAGTGTGAGGTGTTTTTGGAATATCATATCTTCTCCAATCCACATCCGTTTTTGTAGAACTTTGCGAGTCAATTTTACATACGTGATGTGTACTACCCACAACGGTGTATCGTATTTCGTATAATTTTTGAATGTATTTTTGCAGAACAATAGGATTTTCGGAATATGTCCCGAATTCTAAAAAATCTCTAGGTGTCAATTTATTAACAAAAATCCCTTTAATATTTTTATCGCCATCTATATACATATCTTGAGACATTAATTTTAATGCAACCTCTCCATGTTTTTCCGCAAAATTAATAAGTTCTGATTTTCTATTTGATACAATAATGTCGGGCATCTTCAGACCTATACTTTTAGCTATTTGCATCTGAAAATATTTGTTTTCTGCGCGAAATGCTTCTCGTATTGGGTTAAACCAAATAGCATTTGTTAAATCCAAATACATACCAGCCAAAGTTTTATTCCACTCTGCCCGCCATATCCTAAAATCGGTGTCAGTATTTTGTATATCTTCATCTTCTAGGGAAAGTTCAACAAATGCGCGTCTGAGCCAGACTTTTCTTACTAAACTCAAAGATATATCTCCCATTTCTGAAGAGATTTTCCACTGATAATCATCATAACTAATTAATGTTGATTGTAGTGAGTATTTATCTAAATTCAGACGAAAAAATATCTTCCCCAAACGAGTCAATTTATCTTCTACAACATCTGCATGTTTATCAAATTTATCAGATAAGATAAGAAGCATTTTATTCCTCAAGATATCACCGTGACCAAGTTCGGTTAAGAGACCAAATACTAATTGCCTATAGTATAAATCTCACTGATCTTTTGGGTTACATTAAAACCAGTAACAATCGTTATTTAAAACATTATAAGATAGTTTCTAAAAAATGCAAGCACAAAATATCATATAAATGACCAAGTTTTTTATAATATAGATTATTTTTCTAGTCCGGCAGACAAATAGGCGAGGTCGATTATATTCCTGCTGAAGAGACTGTTTCCCGTGAACGTGCGATTGAAACCATTGTCTATTTCTTGGAACATGGGACATTCCCCGAAGCGCAAATACAGACAACACAAACGTCCAAATAGGTTTGATCGTATCTTGAACCTGCCCCGTCCCTCTGCTATATTGCTCCACCGTGCTGGGGAGAGATACTGACCAGCGCAAAAAATCACACGTCCAGACTCGCGCCGTGTTGCCCCTTAAAATGGGTTCGTGCGCGGGGATGAAGGGCGTGATCGCTAAAACACATTTTCAGGACAATAGAATAACATGCCTTCCCCAGTAACAATGAAGGCGCTGTTGGACAACGTACCCAGAAGTGGAACCCCAAGATGGCTCCGTTTGTTAGTCTTTTACCGCCCATTTTGGCAGCGCGAAGATTGCGTCCAGCGTTAGTCCTTCAATATTAGGGAAAAGTGCTTCGGCATCAATCGTATGTGAGCCGCTGTAGACGTGATACCCTTCACGGGTGTATTGATGCACCTCACGCAGTCTTGGATAGGCGATCCAGACCTGCTCCGTGCCTTTTTCCAGATAGGTTTTACGCTTTGTCTGCAAATCTTCAGCATCATCGCCGGGTGAAACCACTTCGACAGCTAAATCGGGTACACCAGGATGCGGCTTTTCAATATCCCAATTCGACGGAATATTCTTGCTGCGGACAAAAGACAAATCAGGGACAAAAGAGTCTTTTAGGCGACCTGCTGGCGACCACATCAGATACGTTAGCCCATCCGAAAAAACAGAACCCATGTCGTTTGACTGCACATAACGATCTAAGGGGCGAATAAAATTCATAATAATGATGTGATGTATTCCACCCGCAGCAGCCATTTCTTTAATCGCTCCATCAATAATTTCGACATGGGCATCTTCACCCATTGCCAACAGGCCGTCTAACGTAGGAAATATTTTTTCAAGCAACAGATCCGACATCGCTAGAATCCTTCCTTATCTTCAATCACTATAGTACAACAACTTCCAATATTTACCTTGAACCTGCCTATTCCCTATGATAGAATGCCACACTGGGTTAGGGTGGAATAACACCCTGATCCCAAAAAATCACACGTCCAGACTCGCGCCGTGTTGCCCTTAAAATGGGTTCGTGCGCGGGGATGAAGGGCGTGATCGCCAAACACATTTTCAGGAGAATAGAATAACATGCCTTCCCCCGTAACAATGAAGGCGCTGTTGGAGACGGGTGTTCACTTTGGACACCGTACCCCCAAGTGGAACCCTAAGATGGCTCCGTTCATCTTCGGTCAGCGCAACGGAATCCACATTATTGATCTGCGTCAAACGATTGCGAATCTGAACAATTACTACGACAAAGTGCGCGATATCGCTGCCAATGGCGGCACTGTGTTGTTCGTCGGCACCAAGCGCCAAGCACAAGAAACCATCGCCAAAGAAGCCGAGCGCTGCGGGATGCCGTATGTGAATCAACGCTGGTTAGGCGGCACGCTCACCAACTGGCGCACGATTAAAGACCGGATCGAAACCCTCAAGAAGTTGGAAGCCCGCCGCGATAAGGGCGAGTTTGAACTGCTGACGAAAAAAGAAGGTCTCCTGCTGGAGCGCAAAATTGAAAAACTCAACCTGCGCCTCGGTGGTATCCGTGAAATGAAGCGGCTGCCCGAAATCGTCATTGTGGTCGATACACCCCGCGAATTCACAGCGGTCAACGAATCGAATATCCTCAACATTCCGGTGCTGGCGTTGGCGGATACCAACTCTGACCCCGACGTGATTGATTATATCGTCCCGGCTAATGACGACGCGATGCGCTCCATTAAGCTGTTGGTCGGCGCGTTTGCGGATGCCGTCCTCGAAGGCAAAGCGATGCGTAAGGGCGGTGCGGATGACGATTCGGCTATCGACGAAATTGATCTACGCGCTTATGACGCAGTTGAAGAAGACGACGACGATAAATTGCTTGGCGCTTCGACCCGCGCTGCGATTGCCAAGCTGCGTGATGCCACCCTATTCGGAGAGGATGAGGAATAAAGGACAATATGACCGTCATTACTGCCCAAATGGTGAAGGAATTGCGTGAAGCCACCGGCGCGGGACCCAAAGATTGCAAAACTGCGCTGGAAACAAACGACGGCGACCTACAGAAAGCCATCAACTTCCTGCGGGAAAAAGGACTGGCGAAGGCCGCCAAAAAACTCGGCGCAGGACGTGCCATGCGCGAAGGCTTGATCGAAACCTACGTTCACTTCAACAAGCGCCTCGGTGTGCTGGTAGAAGTCAACTGCGAGACGGATTTCGTTGCCGCGACGGATGCGTTCAAAACTTTCACCCGTGATGTCGCTATGCACATCGCCAACTCCGCGCCTGAATACATCAATCGTGACGAAGTGCCGGAAGCCGTCGTCCAGGCGGAACGCGATTTGCAAGTGCGCCGTGCCGTCGAAGAGGGCAAGCCTGCCGCTGTTGCGGAAAAAGTTGCCGAAGGCCGCATGAACAAGTTCTTTGAGGAAATCGTCCTCATGGATCAGCCCTTCATCAAGGATGACTCTAAGACTATCGCGCAACTGCTGCAAGAAGTCGTCATCGACATTGGCGAAAGCATCAAGATCAGCCGTTTCTCCCGCTTTGTGTTGGGTGAAGCTGCTGGTGCTGAAAGCCAAGAAGCGGAATAAGCCGCATTATGAAGCGCATCAAGCGACCCCGAACCACTGCCTTACACCGTATCGGATGAAATACGAAGGGATTAGCATTTCTGCTAGTCCCTTTTTTATACCTAAAAATAGGGATGGGTCACGAGCGATGAGTGATAAGTCAAATACCAGAATTGTTGTTTGTGATTTTATTCCGCCTTTCGCTCGTTGCTCAGAACTCATTGCTATTACTAAAACCAAAGGAGACAAATCGAAATGATGACACCCTCTGCAACCAACAACGGGACGATTTACAAGCGCATTATGGTGAAGTTAAGCGGCGAGGCGATGGGCGGCAAAGGTGGGCAGGGAATCGACCCCGACCAAGTTGAGCTGATCGCCACCAAGATCAAAGCGGTACATGACTTAGGCGTACAAATCGCAGTAGTCGTAGGGGGCGGCAATCTTTGGCGCGGCGCGCTGGGGGTCAGCCGGGGAATGGAACAATCGACGGCGGATTATATGGGGATGATCGCCACCGTCATGAACGGAATCGCGCTGCAAGATGCGCTCCAACGCATGGGCGTGATTACGCGGGTGCAGACCGCTTTGGAAATGAATAAAGTGGCGGAACCTTATATCCGGCTACGAGCAGTCCGCCATCTGGAAAAAGGGCGCGTGGTCGTCATCGCCGGAGGGACGGGCAACCCCTACTTCACCACCGACACAGCCGCCGCGCTGCGAGCGATGGAAATCAACGCCGAGATCGTCATCAAGGCCACCAAAGTCGATGGCATTTACTCATCTGATCCGCACAAAAATCCTGATGCCGTGCGTTTTGACCGCCTTACCTATCAGCAGGTGATCGAAGGTCGCTACGAGGTGATGGATTTGACGGCCTTTACGCTTTGCCAAGAGAACAAGATGCCGATTATGGTGCTGAACTTCTGGGGCGAGGACGACTTGCGCCAAGCGGTCTTGGGGCATCACGAAGTCGGCACACTCATCAGCCCGACGGTTTAACCGAGACATCAAGTTGAGCCATTTTTAGCCTCGCTCAGAATTCAACCCGTTAGACCGTTTTACAATTGTAGGACTTTCGCTCACGCATTTACCCCACCCCTAAATCCCCTCCCCATTGCATGGAGAGGGGACTTCAAGATGCGTTTTTCTCCCCCTCTCCAATACTTGGAGAGGGGGCCGGGGGGTGAGGTAAGCGAAAGTCCTGAATTGGTATATCGTAGGGAACGACACATAAGTCGTTCCCGGCAAGGGCGCACACATCAATGCGGTGAGTCGTCCCTACAAAACGAATCAATCGCGTAAACCCTCAAATTTAGAAGTTACGCAGTTCATAGTGATTAGTTTTTAGTCAAAGCAAGGTGTAAGAGAAAACTTTGTCCTTACTAAAAAAGATGAACTAAAAACTTTTACCGAAAAACGCCGTAAAGCCCCTAGCTTTAGATAGGGGGATATAAGGCGTAGAAAATCTTGCAGATTGAAACCATTGGCGCTATACTTCCATTCATTCAATTGGCGCATTGCACGAGGCGTAAAGCTCGGTAATTGAGCCAATCGAGGCACTTTAACAACGGAATATAGGCGGTTGTGGCAAATAGGTT
>Ga0163154_10003281_pt1 | contig 22635 bp, 24 predicted proteins | sample OliLakLV19MP9P1_FD_148649 | JGI IMG/M metagenome (GOLD analysis project Ga0163154, IMG submission 148649) | Freshwater microbial mat bacterial communities from Lake Vanda, McMurdo Dry Valleys, Antarctica - Oligotrophic Lake LV.19.MP9.P1 | ecosystem: Environmental > Aquatic > Freshwater > Lake >... | reverse complement strand
TTCTTTGCTCCTTATTGTGTCTACCATAATATTATCATGTTATATGCAGAATATGAATACCTAAACTTTGCATATCGTGATAAAATCAAGGTGTGTGGCAAAGACTCGCAACACCCAAAAATTTCCTTTCATCTTTTTGGCGGCTTCCCCCGCACCCCCTTCCGCTTTTTTAGAAAGGTAAGGAAATTTTTAGGGTTGCAGCGCACGTAGCGGAGCGGAGCGCGCCTCAAGGCACCCGTTGTCCGCATCACCACGCAATCGGAGCGTACGGAGAAGTTCAAAGCCACCACGCGCTCCGCGCGTGCGAGGCACGCGATTATTGTTCATGTTGTTCAAAATAAGTTCGAGCGAGGGTTAGCAATTCTTCACAAAATATATTCAAAGAAAAAGCACCAAAGGTGCTTTTTCTAAGAATATATTTTGTGACCTTACGGGGAATCGAACCCCGGTTACAGGAATGAGAATCCTGTGTCCTAGCCGCTAGACGATAAGGCCGTTTATCTTACTTTTATTTGCTACTCCAACCGGTCTTATATCGGGATGAGAACATAAGGCCAAGGTTGCTCTAATTCTGATCTTTCTGTAGAACAGCGTAATACTAACAAAAAAACAGAATAATTCCAGCAATAAGAGGGTCATGTTATACTCGGGGCATATGAATTTAAGTAATAATCAAAACGGGGAGGCAAAAAAACCATCACCTTTAGCTGAATATTTTAAGGAAGTTATTTATGGAGGCATTGATGGAATCGTCACTACGTTCGCGGTTGTGGCCGGCTTCGTGGGGGCAGCGGCTTCAAGTGACTCGACTATGCAACTAACTTTTGTGGTAGTGCTGCTTTTTGGTTTGGCCAACTTGTTTGCGGACGCTGCTTCTATGGGACTGGGTAACTTCTTGTCAGTTCGCTCTGAGAAGGATCTATATAATGCTGCTCGCAAAACGGAAGCGAAGCGAGTACAGACAAATCCGCAGGCTGAGCTAGCTCTGACGATCTCTATGTTGCAAGAGAAAGGTTTTTCTCTGGAAGATTCTGCTACAGTAGCAAATATTTATTTAACCAATCAAGAATATTTACTTGATTTTATTATGAACAATAAACTAGAGATGTCTGATCCAAGAGGAACAAATCCGGCTCTGACTGGCTTTGCCACTTTCATTTCATTTATGTTCTTTGGAGTGATTCCTTTGCTACCATTTATCTTGATTCCTTCAGGTTCCATTTCTACGGTCTTTACATTATCAGTGCTGGGAACCTTCTTGGCTCTAGTTTCCCTCGGTCTTCTCAAGTGGCGAGTAGTAGGTGGACCTATCATGTCAGCTCTAGGGGAAGTAGTGACTGTCGGCGGTGTAGCGGCTTTGATCGCGTACTACGTCGGAACCTTCTTCGCTGGATAATTAGTTCTATAAAAGCCAATCTAAGTCAAATACTTTTACTCAGGTTTATACAAACTGTATGAACATAGTTATCCCGCTACTTGTGCACAGGTTTATGCACAGAAAGTCCAAAAATAAGTCTTTTCCGAACGGTTGACCAGGTCTTGTCATAATGAGAAGCTATTCATAGGTTTGCGCGGTGGTGTGTATTCTAAATACAAAGCTCTCTTGAAGAGCAAAGCGCGCAGGCCAAACTCTACGTTGTACAAAAACAAAAGGCGCCTGGAGGGGCGCCTTTTGTGTATTCTTGGTGATTGACTTGGCAGCTTGCTACATTTTTACTTATTATTCCTATCTTGCCTTAAGAGTGACGTAAATGTCCTCTAGGGCGCGGACAGCGTCTCCAGCAGCGATGTTATTTTGGTGGTAGAGAACATTGGTGCAATCTCCAGCCGCCCAAATACCCGGAGTCTTAGTCTTTTGATTCCAAGGGTCAATAATGACTCGCTTGTATTGATCAAGTTCAACTACACCGGCTAGATAGTCGGTGTTAGGGATCATACCGATCTCCACAAAAATACCAGTAGCAGCTAGCTCGTGAACTGATTTGTCTTTAGTATTGATATAAGTGAGACCAGAGACAAATTTGTCGCCTTTAATTTCAGCCACTTGAGCGTTTAGGACTCCAGTCATGTTTGGGTGAGCGAGAACTTTTTCAACTGTCACTGGGTCGGCTTTGTATGAAGTACCGCGTTGCAGTAAAGTGACACTTTTGGTGTAGGCTAGCAGTTGAGCGGCGGTTTCAAAAGCAGCGTTACCACCACCAGTGACCACTACATCTTGTCCACTAAAGATTGGTCCGTCACAACTAGCGCAGTAGGTGAGACCTTTGTGTTCAAAAATGTCAGCGTTTATCGCTGGTAATTGTCTACGCTTTGAGCCACTAGCTACTAGGACAGCTTTGGTTTCGTAAGTATCACCAGAATCTAGAGTGACTTTAAAGCCCTCAGTTAGTTTTTCGATATTGGTTACCAAGGAGTTATTTTTGATAGTAACGTATTCACCCGCGTAGGTTTCAAGGTGACCTTTTAAGTCGGTAGCTAGTTTGTTGCCGCTTATTGAAGCTGTACCGATCCAGTTTTGAATATCAGGCGAGACAGTACTTTGACCACCCCATTCTTTGGTCACAAATAAAGTCTTTAGTTGTTTTCGTGAAGCATAGACTCCGGCTGAAACACCAGCTGGACCACCTCCGATAATCGTTAGTTCAAACATACCGTAATATCAAATTAATTTTGTAGTTCGGGTATTGTATCAAATAAGGACTAACAAACAAAACCCGCGGCCGAAGGCCGTGGGTTTTGGTTTTTTGTATGAAGTGAGGAATGCCGGAACCGGACACAAGTTACTAAGTATATTTTTAGTATTGTTAACTGAGAAGCCGCTCAAGAACGTTGAGCCCCTAGGTGCCGTCCACTCATTGGGTCTTTTATTTCGTGAGATCTCACAAAAGTCCACAATGAGTCCGCAGCATTCGCCGGGTCTTTTCTAGTTAAATTACTTTAACTTAGAACGACGCAGAAAAGCGGGTACTGCGCCCCAATCGTCGCCATCGTCTTCTTCAATAGGATCGACTGGCTTTGGGTCACGCTTTGGAGTTTCTGGAGCTCTATTTTGGTTTTGGTCTGTTTGGATATCGGACTCAGTCTTTCTCGGTGAAGTCAAAGAGTTGAAAATCCGGCCACGAGTTGTTTCAGCTGGTGCCACTGCTTCTTCAGGCTCCTCTACCTTTGGGGCCGCAGTTGGTACTCGTCTTGAGATATTGCTCTGTGAAGATACTTCTTCAGGGAAGCCGGTAGCGATCACAGTGACTTTGATCTCGTTTTTCTTTAACTTGTCATCTTTGATGGCTCCGAAGATTACCTTGGCGTGAGGGTCGATAGACTCAGTAATGACACGAGCGGCGTCTTGAATCTCGAGCATCGCCATGTCTTCTCCACCAGCTATAGCAAAGAGCACACCCTTAGCTCCAGTAATAGAAACCTCCAGTAGGGGAGAGTTGATAGCGGCTTGAGCAGCTTCTTCAGCTCGCTTCTCTCCAGTAGCAATACCAACACCCATTAGGGCTGATCCAGCGTTCTCCATAACACTTCTAATGTCAGCGAAGTCGACGTTGATGATACCAGGCATAGTGATTAGGTCAGAGATACCTTCTACCGCTTGCTTGAGAACATTGTCGCATTGAGCGAAAGCATTTTGGACAGTAGTCTCACGGTCGACAATAGCTAGGAGACGATCGTTAGGGATGGTGATGAGTGCGTCTACTTCTTTCTTTAGTTCTTCGATTCCTTGAAGTGCGAGACGCATTCTTTCTTGTCCTTCGAACAGGAAAGGTTTGGTAACTACACCAACAGTCAGAGCGCCACTCTCGCGAGCGATCTTGGCGACCACTGGAGCTGAGCCAGTTCCAGTTCCACCACCCATACCTCCAGTAATAAAGATCATGTCGGAACCCTTGATAGCGTTAGCAATTTCTTCACGAGTTTCTTCAGCTGCTCGACGACCCATGTCTGGGTTACCTCCGGCACCTAGACCTCGAGTTAGATTTTTTCCAATATGAATTTTTCTTTTCGCTAGAGAGTGATGAAGATCTTGAGCATCACTGTTGATGGCAATAAATTCTACTCCCTTAACTTTAGAAGAGACCATGTGGTTAACGGCGTTCTTTCCAGAACCTCCAACACCAACCACTCGGATTCGTGCGAATGATTCGACTTCTGATTTAATTTGTTCCATATAATATTTGTTGTAAAAATGCTCGTACCCACCCCTGAGTACATCTATTTAATAAGCTCTACAATAATACATGTTTAAAAACTATCTGTCACGATATTGACATTAGCGATCATTGTGTGATTGACAAAAAAGAGTTTATGTTACGGGAGGAATTGATTGAACCAAGAGAAAAGGGTTTTTCTAGTGTGCTTTACAATACCTAAAGTAGAAGTGTCTTCAGTATCGCTCGCGCCCCACATACAGAGCCCATAAGCGACTGCCCAGGTGGCGTCTTTGATCTTGGTATTTTTGCCGATCTCTAAAGTAGCGGTTCTGGCTGGTAAAGCTAAGCTGGCTTTGGCGACATCAGTAATGCCATGAGTGTTGGAACCGCCTCCAGTGAGGATAATGCCCGCTGGCAAAAGACCATCACGTTTAATTTTTTTGAGGTGAGTATCAATAAGAGTGAAGATGGCATTCAGACGGTTGTGAATAATCTCATCCAAACGCTTCTTTGAATAAGTAGCACTAGTCATACCTCCACGTTTTATTTTTTCCGCTTCTTCGATAGAGACTTTGAGTCCGAGAGCAATGTCGTTGGTGATGTCGTTTGAGCCGATCGGGAAGATCTTAAGCGAGATCGGGGTTGAGTCTTCAAAGACTACAATCGAAGTGGTTTCTGATCCCATGTTGGCCAAAATACAGCCAGCCTTCTTTTGAGTTTTGTTGAGCATCACAAAACTGGCAGCTAGTGGGGAAGCGATGATGTCTTCGGTGTAGACGCCGATACTTTCGATAGTATTCACCAAGTCCTCAATGTGTTGTTCATATGAAGTAATAAACAGAGCGTCTACCTCTAGCTTGGTCCCACGCATCCCTTGAGGGCGACCGAGGACCTCAATTCCGTCTACGGTGTAGCGGAGGGGAATGTTGTGTAGGATTTTACGATTTGGGATATGGTCGACGATACGGTCTTCACTGTCTTGCATAACCTTTTCCACGTCACTGAGGGTAATCTCTGAATCAGCCCGGGCTGGGATAATTTCCCCACGAGAGTAGGTTTCCTCCAAACCAATGCTCCCAATAGCTACATGAGCCTTTTTGACGATCACACCGGCAGATTTCTCGGCTTGGGCGATGGCACTTTTTATACTTCGAGCTACTTCATCATTTTGGATGATATAGCCATTTTTGAGACCACGACTTTCAGCATAGCCAGTCCCGATTATCTCAGGGATAGTTTTGTCAGTGGCGTTTTTTGGTAAACGCGCAATAGCCACCTTTACGTGGTAGGTGCCGACATCTATGCCTGTGATAATTTGATCTGCCATATAATATTAAATCAGCTTAAACTTCTTAACGTAAAATCGTTCTTTCTGGTCCATCTTATCACCATGATCCATCCCTTTTAGGTGCAATAGTCCGTGAACAAACAAAAAAGCGATGTGGCCGTCTACTGAAAGGTTAAAACTTTTTGCTTCAGTTTTGGCCGCTTCGGGGCAAATATACATTTCGCCTTCATTAGTATCTAAAGGAAAAGATAAGACGTTGGGGACGTAGGTTTTTTTACGAGTAGCGATATTTAAAGCTTTTGCTTTTTTGGCACCAATAAAAGCTAGGGAGAGGTTGTATTTCTTACCTAAAATTTCATCTTTATAAGATTGAAAAGGGAGGTTGGGGTACTTTTTTACAGTACTTGAGATAGTGAGGTTGCTGGTAGCCATAATCTAATTATGGCACACGACTAAGCAAACAAAAACCCCTTCATGGTAAGAAGGGGTTTTTGTTTGCTTAGCGTCGGTAGCTCTTTTGCTCTGGGATCTTGCCTAGTTTCAAAAGATTTTCGTAGGTGGCTTTCTTGTCGAGCTTCTTTAGTTTAGCTCGTCGTTGAACGTTATCACTCTTGATTCGGGCTCGGTATCGGCCAGATCGTACTTTAGGAATAATACCTGAACCTTGAACACGCTTAGTAAAGCGACGAATTACGTTCGCACTGCTTTCGTTGTTATTTTTTTCTACTTGGACGTTTATTGCCATATGTGGTGGAGAGCATATCACCAAACCAAAAGTTTATCAAGTCTTTTAGGACCTAACTAACCGTGATTTGACGCTTGAGTTTCTTGATTAGAGCGTCGATTGAGAGATTTTCTTGATTGCGCTCTTTCATGTCTCGCAGGATGAAGTTTTGCTCGACAAACTCCTTTTGGCCAATAATGATCGTGTAGCGTACCTCCCTGGCCTCGGCGTCGCGTAGCTGCGCTGACAGGGAATCACTAGCTAAGTCGTGGCGCACGTTGATACCAGCCTGTTTGAGCTGTTCTAGGATGATTAGGCTCTGGACCTTGGGACCGAAACCAAGCTGAACGACGTAGACCTCTGGTTCGGTAGTTTTACCTTTAGGCATACGAGTAGGTTGCTTGCTATCCTTGTATGTGACCACTGCGCCTGCGGCTGGAATACGGGTACGAGTCTTGCGGTAGAGGAACTCATCAAAACGTCCACCACTAATAGTGATCTTTGGATCAGTTTCTTCGGTGTGGCTACTTTCGATTGAAAAGAGCGCGTCAGAGTAATATTCGTGATGGCCGAGCATTTTGGGATCGATCTCGTAAGGAGTCTCAGTCATGTCCAAGAATTCGACAATCTCTCTAAAGTGCTTGCGACTTTGGTCACTAAGATATTCCAAAGGATTTGGACTTCGTTGTACGAGTTCATGATCTTTTTCGATCATGTGCATGAGAGCTAGGATTGGGTGCTCTTTCATTAGCTCACGCGCTGTTGGTGGGATTTGGTCAATACGTTTCCTTAAGTAGTTGGCTAGCTCGCGGCTGTAGCGGACGTTTGAGTCGGCGTCGCCGAGGGAATTAATCTTGACTACATGGTCTGGTTGTTCAAGCTCGTTCATCAATGATTTGCTAACTTGGATCAAAATCGCTTCCGCGATACTTTTTGGGACGTTAAAAACATTAAAAGTAAAAGTAGTAGTGTCTTCGCCAGGAATCTGATCTTGTGAGTATAGGAGCACCGGAGCTTCAAGTGCATGGAGGTTTTCCAAACAAAAGGCTTCTGCTCCTTTAGCTAGGAGACGTTGTTGTGCGTCATTCTTCTTGTCGGACGCAGTGGCGGTATAAGTCAGGGGAGCTTCGCAGTTTTTGCATAGCGGATTTTTTTTGTGAATATCAGCAGTCCGAAAACCAAAATGCTCAGCCGTATTAGTGGCGATCTTTAGAAAGTCTGTGGGTGAGTATTTCATAAGATGCTAATTAAGTTAGTTAACTTCGCTTTGACTAAAGGTTCCGGGTAAGACTGAAATACTATTAGGTGGGAACAGTCGTAAAAAAGCTCTACCGATAATGCGTTCTTCTTGCAATACGCCCCAGACTCTGGAGTCTGAGCTCTCGTCGCGGTTGTCACCCATGACGAAATATTCTCTGTCGCCGAGGTCTTCAGTCATGAAAGTGCCGGCGCGCATAGAATTTATGTATGGTTCCTCTAGAACAAAACCTTCTGGGTGCTCTTCGTTAACGATAGTGACGGTACTATTCTCAATCGTAATGATTTCGTTAGGCATCGCGATTACTCGCTTAATAAAGAATTTAGACGGATCACGTGGATATCTGAAAATAATGACGTCACCCCGGGCTGGAGACTCTAGCTGGTAACTAAGCTGATCAACAATCAAATATTCGCCGTTATGGAAGGTTTCAACCATGGATGAGCCAGACACAATGAATGGCTGAGCAATAAACATCCGGATCGGAATGACTATAAGTAGGGCAATCACCGAAAAGCGCAAAATTTCGACGAGGGGATTTTCATTATGAACTTCAGCCACAACTTTGTCTTCTGGGACCGATTCAAGAACGTGATTTTCGTCGTAATTTTTTTTAGGTGAGAACAAATTCATAGATTTATTTGTACATTATACTCGAATAAAAATGTAAAAACAAATTATCGGTTTTTATTTAAATTATGCTATTCTTTTAGGTATGAATTATGTTGTAGGTCTGGGGAATCCCGGAAAAAAATATGAGCAGAATCGTCACAATGTTGGCTTCTTAGCTTTGGATTTTTTGGTGCACGAACTTGGCTTCTTTGCGGCCCGCCAATCTTCAATGTACGAAGGTCTGTATACCTCGGGTACCTTCAAGGAAGATCGTTTTGACCTGCTGTATCCGCAGACTTTTATGAATCACTCGGGAAAGGCGGTTTCTAAACTAGTGAAAAGTGAGGAACTTCCCCGCTTAGTAGTGGTCTATGACGACTTAGCTCTACCTTTCGGAGAAGTACGGATTTCTTTTGGTCGGGGAGACGGGGGACATAATGGAGTCAAGTCAATTATCGGTTCGCTTAAGAGTAAAGACTTTGTGCGGATTCGGATTGGTATTGCCCCTATGAGTTTTTGGACAAGGAAGATAAAGTTGTTGTCCGGAGATCAGATATCCAGCTATGTTTTAGCTGATTTTTCTAAAAAAGAGCTAGGAACTTTGGCGTCCGAAGTGTTTCCAAAAGCAAAAGAGATGATCTTGGCTATAGCTGGCGAGGGGTTAGCAAAGGCGATGAATCGGTTTAATTAAATAGTTTCCCTAAAGAATTAGCCGTTCGACTACGTCTCTGGGCCTATTTGTTTGATATAATATAAGTATGAAATTTTCTCAGATACAACAAGTATTATTTTTTGGCTTACTAATCAGCGCTACTGGAGTATTTTTATACATGATCAGCGAGTACGCCTCTTCGCTGTTGTGGGCTTTAGTTATTGCAGTAGTGTTTTACCCACTATATCTGCGTTTGCAGAAATTTTTTCGCGGACGATCGACTGTAGCTGCCGGCATTGCTGTTTTAAGTGTAGTGGTGGTGATAGTTTTGCCACTGATTTTAATTGGTAGCATGTTGGTCTCTGAGTCTTTGGATATTTATCAAAATCTGAGCGCTGAGGAAAAGGGTTCCTTCGAAGGCTCAAGTCTACTAGCTCGCGCCAGTGAAGTCACTGCGTACCTTGAGCCTTATGGTATTACCCAAGCTGCAACTGAAGAAAGGATTCGTGAATGGGGAGCTAGTTTGGCACAGACCATTGCTTCTTCATTGGTTGTCTTTAGTCAGTTGACGGTATCGTTTTTTATAAATACCGCCATTATGCTGTATTTACTTTTCTTTTTCTTTCGTGATGGAGCTAAGCTTATCGGGATTGTTACCCACCACTTACCCTTGGGTACTAAACATGAATCTCGACTAAGGCATCGTTTTTCTGAGACTGTACAAGCGGTCATAAAGGGAACTGTGGCAATAGCCATAATCCAGGGAATAATTGGTGGGGTATTATTTTTCTCTGTGGGTATATCAAACCCATTGTTGTGGGGAGTGGCAATGGCTGTCTTATCAGTTATCCCTGTGTTTGGTACAGCCTTAGTCTGGGTACCGGCGGCCTTGATTATGATATTTACGGGGTCCTTGTGGTCTGGTCTGGTTATTATTTTAGTTGGAGCCTTAGTCATCAGTATGATTGATGAATTCTTGCGACCAATGTTGGTTGGACGAGGATCCAAAATGCCAGACGCACTGGTCTTAGTAGCTACTATTGGAGGGTTAGCCACTTTTGGAGTCAGTGGCTTTGTTATTGGACCAGTTATCGCCGCTCTCTTTTTAGCGCTCTGGAGTGCTTTTGAGGAGCGATATCGAGCTGAGTTGTTGAAGGATTAGATAACAAACAACACGACCGCCGGCCCGAAGGGCCGGCGGTCGTGTTGTTTTTAGCGAAGCGTTTAAAGATTACTTAGCCGCCTCTGTATTTGCGTCTTTGTATGACAGAGTCATTCGTTGTTCAGTTGGTTCAAACAGAGTGATCTTGAACTTGTAGACATTTCCTAGAGATAGAGTCGCCTTGAGGTGCTCTTCTTTCTCGAATTCAGAAATGTGTACTAGACCAGCGACACCTTCTTCGATTGAAGCTAGAGCACCATGCTTGTTGTACTTAATTACTACCGCGTCAACAACTTGGTCCTTCTTAAAATTCTTACTCGCTTCCATCCACGGGTTCATCTTAAGTTGTTTGATTGAAAGAGAAATCTTGTCGTCTTTCACTTCAATAACCTTAACCTTTACTTTGTCTCCAACTTTATAAAGAGCTCGAGTGTCTTCGACAAGACCCCAATCTAGTTCAGAAATGTGTACTAGACCTTCAAGTCCTTGTTCTACCTTAACGAAGATACCAAAATCTACTGCGCCAGTAACTTCACCTGTTAGCTCATCGCCAACTTCATACTTACCAACTTTTTCTTCTTTTTCTTCTTTTTCTTGTAGTCCCTTTTCAGAGAAGATTAGCTTGTGTTCCTTTTGGTCAGCCGTGATCATTACTACACTTAGGTGCTTGCCGATCAGGTCGTTTAACGCCGTTAGGATCTTGTCCTTGTCACCATCAGAGACTCGGGGGTAGTTGTCAGCTGAAAGTTGTGAGGCAGGTAGGAATCCTTGAATACCTTGCCATTCAATAATAAGACCACCCTTGTTAGCTTCTTTGACTTCAAGACTAAGTACAGTACCTTTTTTGACCGCTTCTTCAGCGTCAGCCCAAATAAGAGCTTGTCTAGCTTCCTTGAGTGATAGTTCAATATAACCGTCTTCGTTTTCAGCCATTACTACTTTTGCAGCAATAGAATCGCCAACAGAAATCTTTCGCAAGATATCGCGGGCGTTCATGTATTCACGGCCAAAAATAATACCAGTACCGAAAGGTGGTAAGTCAACAAAGACTCGGGCGCGACCGATAGCTGATATGGTCCCGTCAATCAACTGACCTTCTTTAGGGGCCGTTGGAGTGTTGGCAGCGTAAGACTGCATTACACTACTTACTTCTGTGGTAGAAGCATTTGTCATAATTCTTTAAATGTTATTCCGACGACACGGTTCCAGACAACTGTCTCTCATGGCCATGTGCTTGAGTCTGGGTTTTAACGTGTGCCGCTAGGAACTAATAATTACCTAAAAGGTAACGACAAATATAGTATAGATTGGTTGATTTGTCTATATAAGTAAAAGTTTCTCTGACTCCTGGTCCGTGGCATTATCTCGCTGCCAGTCTAGAGCCGGAGTAGTTGCTTGCGGAGGCAACTCAACAGCGCTGTGGACCGGGAGTCCGGGGACTCTAAAAGAAGCATCTAAAAAGAGACTTCAGCTTCGAGCAATAGTATCGTATACTAATCAGCATTATGGTTATTACACATCAGGGAGGACAATGTTTTAAAGTATCTTTTGGTGACACCACCATTGCCTTTGATCCAATTGCAAAGCAATCAAAATTATCCGCTACGAAGTTTGGGGCAGACATTGCGTTTATTTCATTAAATCACCCCAACTTTAACGGTGCCGATCAGGCGTCGCATGGTACCAAGGAGCCTTACGTGGTGCGCGGTCCAGGCGAATACGAAGTGGGCTCAGTGACGGCGCGTGGCTTTGGCGTGAAGACTACCTATGACGGTGAGGAAAAATACAACAACATCTATCAGGTAAAACTTGAAGACATCAATATGGTTTTCTTGGGCGTTCTTGGTGATACCGAGATTGATCCAAAAATCTTGGGTTCTTTTGGTGACATCGACATACTGTTTGTCCCGATTGGTGGAGGTGACGTCCTCGATGTACCGCAAGCCACAAAGCTAGCGGTAAAACTGGAGGCCAAGCTGATTATTCCGATGCACTATGATAAGAATTCATTAGCGGCTTTTCTCAAAGAAATCGGCGTGACTGATCCAGTAGTAGTAGATAAACTAACTATCAAGAAAAAAGAAGTTAGTGAAATGGAAGGAGAAGTGCGAGTTTTGAAAGTAGTATAGGTAATAAACTCAACCGACGTAAGTGGCCAGGAACAAATAATGAAAAAATTCTTTAAATATATTCGTTCGCAACCAAAATCTGTCCGCGAGACTTATGCTTTTGGTCTAGCCGCTAGTTTTACCGCTTTCATATTTGTCATTTGGCTGGTGGCCAACCCGGGACTTGGTTTAGACAAAAGTACCGTGGCGGAAAATTCAGAAAAGAAAAGTGTTCCGTTTGCGACTTTTATTAAAGAGTCTAAAGAGCAACTCGGGGCCGTCTTTAGTTCTTTGAAATTGGGAACTAGCACGACGAGTGAGTCTGGGGAAGAAGTGCAGGCCGGAGAAGAGGCTGACTCAGAGGGAGCGGAGTCTCGCTTTAATATCAATCTGACTCCCGAAGATATAGAGAAGTCCAACGAAAAAGCCAATGCTCCCCCAAAAGAGCCAGACCGAGAGTTTACGGAGGTTTTGATCGGAACCACTACTGTTAAAGCTTCGTCTAGTACGGAGTAAGATGTAGTCTCAGACTAAGTACTGCTTCACTGTCAGTCCTAAGCCGGAGTAATTGCTCGCGGAGGCAGCTCAGCAGTACCAAGGCCGAGACTTCAAAACCAAACTAAAAGCCAAACCCAGACCAGAATAAGTATGTTATAATCGTTATTATTTTTATTCCGTTCTAAAGTCATATGCCGAAAAAGACAAATACACCAACACCTGAAATGCCGATTGAGCCAAGAGGAATCGTGGCCCAAAATATCACCAGTGAGATGGAGACAGCTTACTTGGACTACGCTATGTCTGTAATTACGCAGCGAGCGTTGCCTGATGTACGTGATGGTCTAAAGCCAGTGCACCGTCGTATTCTATATTCGATGAGACTAAACGGACTGACTTCAACTGCTCGTTTTAAGAAGTCAGCGACAGTAGTAGGAGACGTACTTGGTAGTTTTCACCCTCATGGTGACAACTCGGTTTATGATGCGATGGTCAAGCTAGCTCAGCAATTTTCTACTAGATATCCTCTAGTCCTAGGACAAGGAAACTTTGGTTCTATCGATGGCGACTCAGCGGCGGCTTATCGTTATACTGAAGCCAAGATGTCTAAGATTTCTGAAGAAATTCTTCGTGACTTAGAAAAAGATACCGTCGACTGGAGACCAAACTTTGATGGTACAAAAAAAGAACCAATTGTTTTACCGGCCGCCGTACCAAACCTTTTACTTTTAGGTTCTCTCGGTATTGCGGTAGGAATGGCGACCAACATCCCGCCACACAACCTACGTGAAGTATCGGCGGCTGTAGCGCACTTAATCGATAATCCAGGAGCGTCTACTGACGACTTGCTCAAGTTTGTGAAGGGTCCAGACTTTCCAGTGGGAGCGGTCGCTTTCAATCAAAAAGATATTGCTCACGCTTACGCCAATGGAAAGGGTGGAGTGGTGGTGCGGGGAGAAGCCGAGATTGTCGAAGACAAGCGAGGCGCTTTCGCGATTATTATTACTTCGATTCCATACCGGGTAAACAAGGCTGACTTGCAGATAAAGATTGCTGACTTAGTGCGCGATAAAAGAATTGAAGGTATTCGCGATATGCGCGATGAGTCGACGACTGACATTCGAATCGTGATCGAGCTCAAAAGCGGTGCTCAACCACAAACGATTTTAAATAAACTATACAAACACACTCAGCTCGAAGACACCTTCCACTACAACATGGTGGCTTTGGTAGAGGGAATTCCTCAAACCTTGTCTCTGAAGTCAATTCTTCAAGAGTATGTAAAGCACCGAGCGGAGGTGATCAGGCGTCGAACCGCTTATGACCTAAGTAAGGCTCAGGATCGAGAACATATTTTACTCGGGCTAAAGAAAGCTCTAGATCATATCGATAAGATAATCAAACTGATTCGGGCGGCCAAAGATGTACCGACAGCTCACGCTTCACTGATGAAAGAGTTTAAATTTTCTGAAATCCAGGCGCAGGCTATTTTGGATATGCGTCTCCAAAAACTAGCCGGGCTAGAGCGTAAGAAGATCGAAGATGAGTTGGCTGAAATCCAAAAATTAATTAAAGAGCTGCAAGCGATTTTGAAGAGTAAAGAAAGGATGATGAAAATCGTGAAGGACGACCTGCTCGAAATTGCGGAAAAGTATGGTGATGATCGCCGAACTAAGATTGTGAAGGGCGGAGTAAAGCAAATGTCCCAAGAAGATTTAATTCCTGACGAAGAGAGTGTTTTGGTACTGACTCAAGGAGGATATGTGAAGCGGACAAATCCAGAAGAATACCGGACCCAAAAACGTGGAGGCGTTGGTGTGATTGACCTCAATACCAAAGAAGAGGATGTGGTGACCACACTACTTACTACTTCAGCTCACAGTGATCTACTCTTCTTTACAGATAAAGGTAAGGTGTACCAGAGTAAGATGTTTGAAATTCCAGAGGGGCGTAAGGCTACTCGAGGAAAGTCGATCATGAACTTTTTGCCTTTGACTCAAGAGGAAAAAGTGACTTCGGTTTTGGCAGTACGTAAAGAAGAATGGTCTGGTGACTGGAGCCTGATGATGATCACTAAAAATGGTGTCGCTAAAAAGAGTGATGCCAGTGTCTTCAAGGACGTGCGTCGCAGTGGTTTGATTGCCATTACTTTGAAGGATGACGACTCACTTATCGCCGCTGGATTTTCTGGGAAGGGTGATGAGGTTTCTTTAGTGACTCACAAGGGTCAGTCAATTCGCTTTAAGGAAAGTGATGTCCGCGAGATGGGACGTACCGCTGCCGGTGTGACTGGTATGAAGCTCGCCAAGGGTGATTATATTGTGTCAGCTGACATCTTTAAGAAAGATGATAAAAAAACTGAACTTTTGATCGTGACCAAGCTCGGCTATGGTAAGACTACTCCAGCCAAAGAATACAAAGTCCAAAAGCGCGGCGGTAGTGGTATCAAGACGGCCAAGGTCACTAGTAAGACTGGGGATATTGTTTGTGGAATTGTACTCAAGGAGGATGAGCGTCATGATGGCGAACTCGTGATCATGAGTCAAAAGGGACAGGTGATTAAACTGCCTTTGAAAGACGTGCCAACTCTAGGACGACAAACTCAAGGAGTGCGAGTGATGAAGATGCGTGAAGGCGACGCGATTGCTAGTGTGGTGTTTGTTTAGAATGAACTGCAGGAGAGGGTAATAAAGGCGGCGCGACCTACGGTCGCGCCGCCTTTATTACACACCCACAGCAAATTCCCAGACATTATCATGTATAATTACTTACATATGAATTTTGTCTTACCTGGTCGCTTTGTCATGCCGGAAGTTGTCTCTTCTCACTTTCACCTAAATGAAGGTGATCAGGTCGTTGACCTCGGTGCTGGTAATGGTTTCTTTCTTAAGATCTTATCTGAGGCTGTCGGCCCAACTGGCAAGGTCTATGCTTGTGAGATCCAAAAACCCTTAGTCGAAAAATTGGGCGAATTTGCTCGCAATAGCAGCTTGTCTAATGTGGTACCGCTATGGTGTGACGCTGAAGAACCGGGGGGAATTAAGCTACCTGACAACTCAGTTGACGTGGCCTTGCTTATAAATACCCTGTTTCAAATGGAAAACAAAGAAGGGGCCCTTACAGAAATTCGTCGGGTGTTGAAAAGTGATGGAGTACTTCAGGTGATCGATTGGACCGAATCATTCAACGGCCTCGGCCCTCAGCCGGGAGATGTAGTCTCCAAAGAGCAGGCGACTGACCTGTGTGAATCACATCACTTTGTCTTTGAAAGAGATTATCCGGCCGGAGACCATCACTACGGTTTTTCAGTTAGAAAATTATGAAATTAAGACCCTTTGAAATAGCTTTAGTAGCAATATTTGGAACGCTTCTTATACTGGCGTTGTTATTGCTGCGAACCTACACTCCGGCACCAGATCCAAACGAGTCACAGATAGGTTCACTCACAATTTGGGGGGTGTTACCTGCCGATGCTTTTGAAGCACTGATAAGAGAGATTGGCTTTACTGACCCGGGTTTTAAGAATGTAAATTATCGCTTTATAGATAGTGCTGATTTTGACAACAAATTTGTAAATGCTCTAGCTGACCAAGAAGCGCCGGACCTTATCTTGATTGGGCACGATCGTATCGCTGAACACCGAAGTAGGTTGCAAACTATCAGCTACGACTCTTTCCCGCTGCGCGATTATCGTACTAGTTACATTGATGGAGCAGAGATATTTGCTCTAAGTGACGGCATCGTGGCGTTACCTCTAGCCGTAGACCCCTTAGTAATGTACTGGAATAGAGATATCTTTGCTGACCAAGGTTTTTCAGTAGCGCCAAAGACCTGGGAAGAACTAGTAGGTACGTATGTACCAGCTTTGACTGTGCGGGATAATAGTCGAAATATTGTCCGTGCCGGTATTGCTCTAGGAGAATATCGTAATATCGAAAATGCTTTTCCGATTCTATCACTGCTACTTCTACAAGCGGGAAGTGTCATGGTGACTGAAAATGGTTTTAACTACAATGTTAGTCTCAACGAATCTTCGGCTAAAAATACCACCAAGCCCTTAGTTTCCGCTGTGACCTTCTACACCAATTTCAACAACACTAGTAATACTTTATACAGCTGGAACCGCGCCTTGCGATCTGACAAAGATATGTTCCTGAGCGAAGATTTAGCCATTTACTTTGGTTTTGCTAGTGAAGGTAAAGCTCTAGCTGCTAAAAATCCCAACCTAAGTTTTGATGTGGCTGTGGTACTCCAGGGCGCAGCCGCTAATGTAAAAAGGACTTATGGAGCTTTTTATGGTCTAGCGATTCCGAAGGCTTCACGAAATAAGAACGGTGCTGGTATTGTGATGAATGTTTTAGGTAGCGCTAACAACACTAAGTTTTTGGCTGACAAATACGATATGGCTCCGATCTACAGGGGTTCACTCAGTCAAGGGAGTGACGGTGTCTACTCAAGAGTAGCGTATGATTCAGCTCTGTCAGCTCGAGGCTGGCTAAACCCAGACCGAGACCGACTAGATAATCTCTTGATTGAAATGCTCGAAGGAGTCAGTGCCAACCGTTCCAATTTATCAAAATCTACTAGTGATGCTTTGGTTAAAATTAGCCAAATCTATTAATTTTTAAATTATGCCAAAAACTTTTCCGGTTTCAGTATTAAAAATAGTCACTCTAGCAACAGTGTTGTTTTTGACATTAAGCAGTGTGTCTTTGGCGCAGAATGGCAGTAATCAAACTCCTATAACCACCCCAACAGTTGATGCTGGGAACAGTAATGAAGTTAATCCAGGTGGCGCTGGGCCACAAACAATCAGTGTCAAACTCCTAAACCCTCTAAAAGTAGACAAACTGGAAGATCTCTTCAGTAGTATTTTGACTATCGTCATCATCCTCGCTATCCCACTCATTGTTTTCTTTATCATCTACTCTGGCTTTCTTTACGTTACTGCCAGAGGTAATCCAGCCCAAATCGAGCAAGCGACCAAATCACTAACATACGCTATTATTGGCGGGGTCCTCATCGTTGGCGCGGTCGCTATTACCGAAATTATTAAAAGCCTAGTTAGTTCACTATTAGCCTAATATGCCACAAACTCCAACTTCGTTTCCCGAACTAGTAAATTTTTTCTTAAGCTTTATTAACCTACTCATACCACTTATTTTTGCCGGACTCTTTGTTTTTTTGGTCTGGAAAATATTTGACTCTTGGGTTCTAAACGCCGGAGATGAGGAAAAAGTAGCAGAGGGAAGGCAGTACGCTATATCTGCAGTCTTTGTTTTTGTCATTATGATTACAGCTTGGGGGATAGTAGCTCTTCTAAAGGACACATTAGGTGCATAAAGCTGAATACTGTTTATACACAGCCAGCTCTATTTCCTAAGAAAAAACATACTTTTGGTGTATAATTAAGGAATAAGCTTATTATTTATTATAAAAATATTCATATGAGACGTTTACAATTATTTTTGAGTTCAGCAGCGGTGTTTTTGCTTCCATTAGTAGCTTGGGGTCAAGCAAGGTCTCCTGGTCTGGCTACCGGTGACGTATCCGGAGGTGATTTGGGTTTTTTATTAACAAATATTTTAATCTTTAGTTCTGAAGTTTTGATTCCATTTATTCTTGGAATTGGTTTTCTAGTATTTGTTTGGGGGATGTTCCAATTTTTCATTGCTGGTGGTTCAAACGAAGAGTCTAAAGAAAAAGGTAAAAGTCTAATGATCTATGCCACTTTAGGTTTTATATTGATTATCATCTTCTACGGAGTAATTAATCTTTTAGCGGGTTCTACAGGATTGCAAGAACAAGGTTTGGACTTTACTCCAAGAATAGAGCTCTAATCAATTCTTAGTTTAAAATATACACAAAATCCCCGTCAGGGGATTTTGTGTATTAAGCCTTTCCTTCTTCACCTTATCTGCTAAAATTAACCTATGACACCTCAGCAAGAAGCCGCCCAAGCCGCCGCAAAATTTGTCGACAAAATTGATACTGAATTTTTGTTCCCGTTTATTATTCTGCTCAGCGCAGTGGCTTTCTTGGTCTTCTTATATGGATGCGCTGTCTATGTAATCAATGCCAACAGTGATACCGCTAGAGCTGAAGGCAAGAAGAGTATTTTCTTTGGTATCATTGGACTGACCATAATTGTCTCTGCTTACGGTCTGTTTAATCTAGCAGTAGGGACTTTTGGTCTAAGTTCACAACTAGACTGTGCTCGTAGTGAGAATCCAGAGAACTGTGTTGATGTCTTTGATTTTACTCCAGCTCCGTCAGGTTCAGGTTCAGGTTCAGATTCAGGTTCAGGCTCAGGTTCAGTCCCAGGCTCAGGTTCAGGTTCAGGCCCAGGCCCAGGCTCAGGTTCAGGTACAATCGGCCCATAATTGTCGTTGCTTATAATATAAAAAGAAAAGCCCGTCGCACAAGTGTGCGCCGGGCTTTCAAAAATTGGAACAAATGAACAAAAGAACTTTCCCAGACTTGGTTACAGACCTGGAATTTTTGTACAGTCTGCATCGCCACTTTCTGGGCCTTTGACCAAATAGAAGATGACAGACGTCGCAGGACTAAGGTTTCTCTTGCTAGCCTCAGTCAAGCGGTAGCTCATAAGTGCGCCGCCTTGATCAATCCGCTCCAGCCTGACACCTTTTGCAGTCTCAATGCAAAGGTGATTGCGGTAGCCAACCCCTTGATTAGTGGGGCTTATAGCGAGACGAATAATCTCACCAGGCCGGATCATGGTTGCCAACGATGAACCATATGGTTTCCCTCGCAGGTCCAAGAATGGTGTCGCCACCATTTTTTCAAATCTTTCAGAAGTTGCTGCTGTGGGCTTATTAACTTCTTTGTACCATGAGATGAAAAAGAAGAGGAGCAGCAGAATCCCTACCACCAAAGTGCCAGTGAAGAGAATTTTGCGGAAGAGACCCTTTTTTTCAGAGCTCCGATTTGTAGCTGCCGCTGTCCGCGACGCGCTGTCTGAGGCTACGCTCATTTCCGGCTCCTTGTGTTTTGGTGAGCTGCATATAACTGAGCAGCTGAAGTTACGGCCTTTGCCAATTCGGGATCGATTTTATCTAGTCCGCGAATATCGATGACATATGTCTCCTGACCCAGCCTCATGCCTTGGAGATTCCCCGAAGCGGCCATGATACGGTCACGGATGACGCCTTGTTCCTCCTTTGTTATATCACCAGTTGCAACAAGCTTTTTGTACTCCTTGCGGTTGATACCTCGAGTCGTGCAGATGAAGTTAATCACCGCCGCGGCGATAATTTTCATCTCTGCTTGTACACCGATGGTTTCGGTCAGTTCTTTGTCAGCTGTAATTTCAGAGATCGTGACGTCTTCCAATAAGATGCCATAGCGCTTTTCTAAATCGCTAGTAACCATCGTACCATCGACTTCCTCAATGTATTTTCTTTTGAGGAAGTCGTTCAAATCTTTTACGTTCTTCAAGACCCACCTCACCTCTTTTTTTGAGAGATGATTCACGAGATCTGCAATAAACAAAGAGCTAAAATCTCCTGCCATGCTACCCAAACCGCTAATAAAAGCCGGCAGGTCGCAAATATTGGCTCGCAAACGGAAACTCCCTTTTATGTTTACTAATCCATCTTTACATTGGATGGGTCCCTTGAACTCCTCGTCCGACGTTCCTAAGTAAACCACATTCTTGGCAGAACGTTGTTCCCAAGGAAAACAAAAGTGAACTCCAGGACCGTAGGTGACTAGTTTTTCTCCTCCGGTCAGACTATTTAGAGCGTCGACGGTAACGAATCCCTCAACGGTGTCATTGTTGATGATAGCTCTCTCCAGCGTCTTGGCAAAAGCCAAGAGACCTATTAACACCCCTGGAGTTACGGCAAGCCATGTCCAAACGGATATTCCTGCTAGTAAAAGCCAGGTCAATGTCCCTGAAACCATGCCTACTATGGGTGGCAAGATCAGAGCTACGGCCGCTCTGGAACTCTTGTCGCGACCGACCATATGATCGGTCTGGTCTAGTCTTTGATTATTCATCTCATTCTCCTAAATTGTCAAAAATCTGTCAGTCGGCAGGATTGCTAACTGTATCTTTGTGAGGTGAGTTTGAGTCACACTCCCATCTCCCATGTTACCATACTTAGAGGCAAAAGTCAAGTTTAGAGTATCCAATCCAGCCTTATTTATCAAGGTATTATGGGATATTGTGCTTGAAAGGGTGATAATTTGGTGTTTTGGGAGGAAGGTTATATAGAAAATGATTAAGTAAAACCCTTAAACGGCGGCCACGCCGCCGTTTAAGGGTTTTAGGTGAAACTAAATTACTGGATTAGTTTGCCTTAGTATGTTTAGTTTGTTAACATTTTAACTTCAGCGAAAAACTATTACATGACCGAAATAATTAAAGATTTGAGACCAAGAGTCGAGAAAAAAATTTCAGCTATGGCTGACGCTCGTTCTCGTACTACTTTGTCATTTTACCGCTACGTTAAAATACCCGACCCGGTAGAGTTCAGGCAGAGGCTACTCACTAAATTTACCGAGCTCGGTTGTTTTGGTCGAATCTATGTGGCCAAGGAGGGTATCAATGCACAGATGAATGTTCCAACCGATAACTGGGATCAGTTTGATTCTTTTGTGCAAGCTCAAGCAGAACTTAAAAATATTCCTTATAAAATTGCCGTTGCCGAAGGGAACTTGATTTCTTTTTATAAACTGACCATCAAAATCAAAGAGAAGATTGTTGCGGATGGTCTAGATGACGCCGCCTTTGACGTCACAGACACCGGAGCGTACCTCACGGCTAAAGAGATGAATGAGTATGTAAATGACCCTGAAGCGATTGTGGTGGACATGAGAAATGCTTACGAAAGCGAAGTGGGTCATTTTAAAGGAGCGATCAAACCGGATGTGGATACTTTCAGGGAAGAGCTCAAGATTGTGCCGGAAATGCTTAAAATTCACAAGAACAAAAAAATTGCTTTGTATTGTACTGGCGGAATTCGTTGCGAAAAGGCGAGTGCCTGGCTCAAACATAATGGGTTTAAAAATGTTCACCACTTAAAGGGGGGAGTTATAGACTACAAACACCAAGTAGAGAAAGATAAACTAGAAAATAACTTCTTGGGCACAAACTTTGTTTTTGACGCCAGACTGGGTGAGAGAGTAGGGGAGGAGATTATTTCTCTTTGCCATCTATGTAATGAAGCCAAGAGTGATACTCACTACCATTGTCAGAATCAGATATGTCACGTTCTATATCTGGGCTGTGACGATTGTGTAAAACAGAAACAGGGCTATTGCAGGACTTGGTGTCTTCTGACCGACAAGCTACCGACAAAGTTTAAAAAACTATTTGCCCGCTATTACAACAGATACTTTAGAGCAGCTCAGTTCAGAAAAGCTCGGTTGCGTCAAAGCGCATAATTTGCACAGATACTACAACCAAACCCAGCCCAAACTAACATATCATGTATGATATGTTGCTTCGTATCATCCATGACACGAAGGGTGAAAAATATTAAGATACTGAAGGGTCTTTTTTTTGTGCGCGGGAGAGGACTTGAACATTACATGTTCAGTACCCCAATTGGCTGGATTATTTCGCAAGCTCATAATCCGGCTCAATCGAGTTTCAAGTCCTCAAGCAAAAATAAAATCCCGCCAGAAGAATCTGGCAGGATTTCATTTTGTGCGCGGGAGAGGACTTGAACCTCCACAGATTGCTCCACTAGTGCCTAAAACTAGCGCGTATACCAATTTCGCCACCCGCGCGGATGTGAAAAAGAGTATAGCATAAAATTAAAAGATGGCGAATGAGGTAATTCTAAGCTTGTTTTAGTCAACTATATATTGTACACTTCTTCGAAACATAAATGCGCCCTTAGCTCAGTTGGTAGAGCAGCTCCCTCTTAAGGAGACGGTCCAAGGTTCGAATCCTTGAGGGCGCACTAGAGTAAAATAAAACTACTATTCCTAAGAATAGTAGTTTTATTTTAACTTCTGCCCAGTGGCAGAAGTGGCTCTAGTGCGAACCGGAACGCTGTGAGGAGCTTGCGACGAGCAAGTGGTAAAACAGTGTTTAGACACTGTTTTACGGGTCGAGAACACTTAGTAGATTTAGAACGAAGTGAATAAATATACTTAGTGATTCGTGACCACTTAGACATCAAGTAAATCTCCTAAGAATAGTAG
>Ga0163154_10003278_pt1 | contig 22645 bp, 37 predicted proteins | sample OliLakLV19MP9P1_FD_148649 | JGI IMG/M metagenome (GOLD analysis project Ga0163154, IMG submission 148649) | Freshwater microbial mat bacterial communities from Lake Vanda, McMurdo Dry Valleys, Antarctica - Oligotrophic Lake LV.19.MP9.P1 | ecosystem: Environmental > Aquatic > Freshwater > Lake >... | reverse complement strand
CCCATTTACCGTCGGGGCGGCCACCGCGCCGCCTCTGGGCACACTGCATCCAGAGCTGCCCGTCTTTCACCTCAACGGCATCTCTAAAATGCTTGCGCTCCCCGACCTCAAGCTCGGCTGGATCGCGCTCAACCCGCCGGCGCTGCAGGCCTACGCCGACCAGCTTGAGCTGATCAACGATACATTTTTAGGCTGCAACAGCCTCATCCAGGCCATGCTGCCGACGCTGCTGGCCGACGCCGAGCCATTCATCGCCACGATGACCGACCGGGTGCGGGCCAACGTCCAGCACGCCCTGGCCCGCTTCGCCACATGCCCGCGCATCGAGGTCGCGCCGCCTGATGGCGGCTACTATCTGTTCCCGCGCATTCAGGCCTGTTCCGACGATGAAGCCCTGGCGATTGCGCTGATCGAGGCCGGAGTGCTGGTCTACCCAGGCTTCTTCTACGACTACACGGCCGACTGTCGGATTATGATTTCGTGTCTCACCGAGCCGAGCACCTTTGCCGCCGGAATTGAGCGCCTGATCGCCACGCTCAATCACGTTTGACAATCACGCTGCCGTCGGCTATAATGGTCTGCGCTGTCGTATTACGGCAGTCTTTGTATATGTTTACGGGTAGGTACCAGAGCGGTCAAATGGGGCGGACTGTAAATCCGCTGGCTTCGCCTACGGGGGTTCGAATCCCTCCCTACCCACCACTAATTTTTTTACAAATGAATATCGATTATGCGTAACTGTCAACCAAATGCCACCTGTCAAGTGTGTGGGCAACCCTACTGGGTGCAATCCACTCGCCTGGCACAGTCGCGATTTTGTAGCAATGCCTGTAAAAGTGAACATGCACGCGGTAATCTTTCTAAAGAAGAATTATCCGTGTTATATTACGAGCAACGTCTTTCAATGCAACAAATCGCAGACCAAGTTGGCTGTACTGTAAACAAAATTGTATATCGAATGCAACAGTCTGGCCTAGAATGTCGTGATCGCAGCGAAGCCACATACGCGCATTGGAACCCTAATGGTGATCGATTTGCAATTAAAACACCTGAGACTGTTGAAGAAAAGGAATTCCTTGCGCTGGCAATTGGCTTGTATATGGGTGAGGGTACAAAAAAAGGAATATATTCCGTAGCCCTAGCAAATACTAATCCAAAAATCCTTCAAGTCTTTATACGATTTTTGACTGAAGTATGTGGTGTAGATAAAAACAATCTTCAGGCGGCTCTGAATATTTTTGATGATTGTGATGTTGATGAAGCACTACAATGGTGGTCCAAAGAAGTAGATATTCGAGTAGAACAGTTTTTTCGACCTATCATCAGAACAAGTCGTAGTGGTACGTATAAAAATAAAAGCAAATATGGTACACTGACAATTACATTTGGAAATATAAAGCTCAAAAAAGTAATTGATGATTGGTGTAGTGAATATTACCAGCGATTTACTAGTAATTTAGCATAATAAATGCTCCCATAGCTCAGTTGGTACGAGCACCTCTTTGGTAAAGAGGAGGTCACGAGTTCGAGTCTCGTTGGGAGCTCCACATAACTACGTCGCACGAAAACGATCCGCTTTGTTCGGATCGTTTTCATTGAAACCCAAAACCCTAACGGGAATCAGGAGGACAATAACCGACTATGGCCAAGCAAAAATTTGAGCGGAATAAGCCCCACATCAACGTCGGCACCATCGGTCACGTCGACCACGGCAAAACCACCCTCACCGCTGCCATCACCAAAACGATGGCCCTGCGTGGTGGCGGGGAGTTCCGGGCCTTTGACACCATCGACAACGCCCCCGAAGAGCGCGCCCGCGGCATCACGATTTCGATCTCCCACGTCGAGTACGAAACCGCCAACCGCCACTATGCCCACGTCGACTGCCCTGGGCACGCCGACTACATCAAAAACATGATCACCGGCGCGGCCCAGATGGACGGCGCGATCCTCGTGGTCTCGGCACCCGATGGCCCGATGCCCCAGACCCGCGAGCACATCCTCCTGGCCGGCCAGGTCGAGGTTCCGGCCATGGTCGTGTTCCTCAACAAAGTCGACATGATGGACGACGAAGAGCTGCTGGAGCTGGTCGAGATGGAGCTGCGCGAGCTGCTGACCCGCTACGGCTTTCCGGGCGACGAGATCCCGATTGTCCGGGGTTCGGCCAAAGCCGCCCTCGACAGCACCTCGACCGACCCGAACGGCGCCGAGTATCAGTCGATCCTGGAGCTCATGCAGGCGGTCGATGACTACATCCCGACCCCCGAGCGCGCCATCGACAAGCCGTTCCTGATGCCGATTGAAGACGTGTTCTCGATCAAAGGCCGTGGCACCGTGGTGACCGGCCGGATCGAGCGCGGCATCGTCAAAGTCGGCGATACGATCGAAATCATCGGCATGCAAGAGAAAACCCGCACCACCGCCGTCACCGGCGTGGAAATGTTCAAGAAGCTCTTGGACGAAGGGCGGGCCGGCGACAACGTGGGCGCGCTGTTGCGCGGCATTGAGCGCGCCGATGTCGAGCGCGGCCAGGTTCTGGCCAAGCCCGGCTCGATCAAGCCGCACACCACGTTCAAAGCCGAGGTGTACGTGTTGAAGAAAGAAGAGGGTGGGCGGCACTCACCGTTCTTCCCTGGCTACCGCCCGCAGTTCTATGTGCGTACAACCGACGTGACGGGGGCGATTACGCTGCCCGAAGGCGTCGAGATGGTAATGCCCGGCGACAACATCCAGATGACGGTTGAGCTGATCATGCCGGTGGCGATTGAGCAAGGTCTCAAATTCGCCATCCGTGAAGGTGGCCGCACCGTGGGCGCTGGTGTTGTAACCCAAATCATTGCCTAGACCAGAGTTGACTGGCAGGTGTGGCGGCGTCACACCTGCCTTCTTTTGCGCTTCAGGAGTATGACGTTGGCAAAGCAGAAAGTTCGCATTCGCCTCAAGGCGTATGATCACAAAATCTTGGATCAATCAGCGCGTCAAATTGTCGACGCAGCGGAACGCACGGGCGCACTCGTTGCAGGCCCGGTGCCGCTGCCAACCAAAATTGAAAAATATAGCGTCATTCGCTCGCCGTTTATTGACCGAGATAGCCAGGAACAATTCGAGATTCGGACCCACAAACGTTTGATTGACGTGATTGATCCCAGCCAGCAGACCATCAATGCGTTGATGAAGCTAAACTTGCCGGCCGGTGTTGATATTGAAATCAAACTCTAACGGCACTAGCCGTCGGAGGCATAGCCAATACGGCTGGCAGTGTGCCAGATGCCCCGCACGCTATGTAAAGGAGTATCTATGATCTATGGTATTTTGGGTCGTAAAATTGGCATGACCCAAGTATTCACCGAAAAAGGTGAAACGGTTCCAGTTACCGTGATTGAAGCCGGTCCGTGCGTTATCGCTCAGCTGCGCACCAAAGACCGTGACGGGTATGAAGCAGTCCAAATTGGTTTCGGCGAAATTAAGCTCAAACGGGTAACCAAGCCGGAGCAAGGCCATCTCAAAGCTGCTGGTCGGCTGGTACGTCACCTGCGTGAACTACCAACCACCGACCTGAGCAGCCATACGGTTGGCGATGTTGTAAATGTCGATATTTTCACCACAGGCGAAAAAGTTGATATTGCTGGGACAAGCAAAGGGCGCGGATTTGCTGGTGTGGTCAAACGCCACGGGTTCCGTGGTGGACCATCCACCCACGGTCAAAGCGACCGCCACCGTGCGCCAGGTTCGATCGGCTCGGGCACAACCCCCGGTCGCGTTTGGAAAGGCATGCGTATGGCAGGCCGAATGGGCAACGAACGCGTAACTGTCCAGAATCTTGAAATTGTTGAAGTTGATGTTGAACGCCATTTGTTGTTGGTCAAAGGTTCTGTACCGGGTGCCAAAAACGGGTTGCTGATGGTTCAACGGGCCAAAAAAGCCACGAAGAAATAGGAGTTGTAATCATGGAAGCCAAGCTTTATAACCAGGCCGGTAGTGAAATCGGCACGCTTGAGCTGCAAGACTATATCTTCGGCATCGAGCCAAACGTTCCCGTGATGCACCAAGCCATGGTTCGCCAACAGGCGAATGCACGCTTGGGAACCCACAGCACCAAGACTCGTGGCGAAGTAAGAGGCAGCACACGCAAACTGTATCGACAAAAAGGTACAGGCCGCGCTCGACAGGGTGCAATTCGCGCCCCACATCATTCTGGCGGTGGTGTAGTTCACGGGCCAAAACCCCGCGACTATACGAAATCGATGCCCCGTAAGATGCGCCGTTTAGCAGTCCGTTCAGCATTGTCGGCCAAATACGCCGAAGGTGAAATTATCTTCATTGATGATTTGGCACTGACAGCACCACGCACTAAAGAGATGCTGGCGATGTTGGAAAAACTTCCCACCAAAGGCAAGAAAACCCTGATTGCCCTCGGTGAGAACAATGTAAATCTGGCACATTCTGCCCGCAACTTGCCCTATGTCAAAACCTTGCTGGCTTCATACCTGAATGTCGTCGACCTGCTGACCCACGATACCTTGATTTTGCCCCAGTCGGCGCTCAATGTTGTTGAGACTCTTCTGGGCAAGCAGCAGGAGAGCAACTAATGAATGCACATGATATTGTGATCCGCCCTGTCATCACCGAAAAAAATACCACGTTGATGGAGCAAGGCAAATACACATTTGAAGTGGCTCAAAACGCCAATAAGCCAATGATCAAGCAGGCCATTGAGCAGCTATTCGAAGTTCAGGTCCAGGCCGTGAACACGATGAACGTCAAGGGCAAGCTCAAAAGCCGCCGCACACGCGGTGGGATCACCAGCGGTTACCAGCGGAATTGGAAGAAAGCAGTTATCAGTCTGGCTCCTGGCGAGCGGATCGATATCTTCGAAGATCTCTAGGAGGAAGCCTGTGGGCATCAAACGCTATAAACCGACCTCTCCAGGTCGGCGCGAAATGACCGTCTCGACTTTCGAGGAGATCACGAAGTTCACTCCCGAGAAGTCGCTGACTGAGCCATTGAAGAAACATGCTGGCCGCAACAATCACGGCCACATTACTGTGCGCCATCGTGGTGGCGGACACAAACGTCGCTATCGCCTGATTGATTTCAAGCGTAAAAAATACGATATTCCAGCCCGCGTTGCCGGGATCGAGTACGATCCCAATCGCTCGGCCAATATTGCGCTGTTGTTCTATGTTGATGGCGAAAAACGCTATATTCTGGCGCCATTGGGGCTAAAAGTTGGTGACATGGTTATGGCTGGTCCGAATGCTGACATTCGGGTTGGCAATGCCCTGCCGCTGGCCAATATTCCCATCGGTTCACAGATTCACAACGTCGAACTGACCCCCGGCCGGGGTGGCCAGCTGGTGCGTAGCGCCGGCAACACCGCCCAGTTGATGGCCCGCGAAGGTGAATATGCCACCGTTCGTTTGCCCTCAGGCGAGATGCGCATGATTCACATCAAGTGCATGGCGACGATCGGTCAGGTCGGCAACATCGATCATCAGAACATTGTGATTGGTAAGGCCGGGCGTAACCGCTGGCTAGGCCGCCGTCCAGTTGTTCGTGGTTCGGCAATGAACCCGGTCGATCACCCACACGGTGGTGGTGAAGGTAAAGCACCAACTGGTATGAACCCAAAAACCAAATGGGGCAAGCCCGCGATGGGCAAAAAGACCCGCTTCAACCCACGCACCGACAAATTTATCGTGCGTTCGCGCAAGCAGAAGTAAACAAGGCGCGATGTGCGACCCACATCGCGTCGGGAAAAGGGCGGAACGCAATCCGCCGCTGGAGTGGGTTGCGATAACTCATTCAGCGCCTTCTCCCTCGTCCGTAGCACTGCTACAGAACTAAAGGAAGGAATTAATGTCACGCTCAACCAAAAAAGGGCCTTATGTAGACGTTCGGCTGCTGAGCCGCGTCGAGATTATGAACAAGGCCAATGAGAAGCGCCCGCTGAAAACGTGGTCACGCGACTCAACTATCTTCCCGCAGATGGTTGGACATACCATCGCAGTTCACGACGGTCGTCGCCATGTTCCGGTGTATATCAGCGAAAACATGGTTGGCCATAAATTGGGTGAGTTTTCGCCGACCCGCACATTCCGCGGTCACGGCGGCAAGAAGGCCGACAAGCGCGGCAAATTGAAGTAGGAGGTTCGCAATGAACGCTAAAGCAATTTTGCGTAACTTCCGCATGTCGCCGCAAAAAGTTCGGCTGGTTGCTGACCTTGTACGCGGTAAGCCAGTCGCCGAGGCGCTGGGCATTTTGCAGTACTTGCCTCACAAGGCAGCACCTGAAATTGCTCGCACCATCAAATCGGCAGCGGCTAATGCGGATCATAATTTCCAAATGTCGCCCGAGGATCTGGTTGTCAAAACGATTTTCGTGGATGCCGGGCCAATGCTGAAACGATACATGCCGCGCGCCCGTGGCCGTGGTGACCGTATCTTGAAGCGTACATCGCACATCACCGTAATCGTTGACGACGGAGAAGCATTGTAAGAAGTCAACAGATAAGAAGGACGAACGGCCTCACAGTTATTCAGGCTTCTTACCTTCGATTTCTTACGTTCAATAAGGAGGATCTCTTGGGTCGTAAAGTACATCCAGTAGGTTTCCGCCTCGGCGTGATCAAAGATTGGCAATCTAAATGGTTCGCTGAGCGTAACTATACAGAACAACTGCACCAGGATTTGGCCCTGCGTCAACAGATCGCCCAGGAGCTGGCTAATGCTGGTGTCGCTGGTGTCGATATTGAGCGTTCGGCCAATCGCATCGAAGTGACGATTCATACCGCTAAACCGGGCATTGTCATCGGCAAGCGTGGTGCCAACGTCGATAATCTGAAAACACGGATTGAGACCACCACGGGCAAAAAGGTGAAATTAAATATCCAGGAAATTCACCAGCCCGAGCTCAATGCGTATCTGGTTGCTGAAAGTGTTGCCGAGCAGATTACCAAACGTGTTTCACACAAGCGGGCTATGAAACAGGCTACGCAGCGGGCAATGCGCCTGGGCGCACAAGGCATCAAAATCAAGTGTTCGGGGCGTCTGGGTGGCGCTGAAATGAGCCGGTCGCTATGGGAACGTGAAGGTCGGGTGCCCTTGCACACGCTTCGCGCCGATATCGACTATGCCCAGGTTCATGCCCATACCACCTTTGGCCGGATCGGGGTCAAAGTGTGGATTTACAAAGGCGAAGTATTCAATAAGCCAATTGATCGCAGTGCTACAGTTGCCGCACCAGCGGAAGCACCTCGCACAGGTGCAGCTAACACTCGTTCGGGCAAGGGGTCGTAAGCCATGTTGATGCCCAAGCAAATGAAGTATCGGAAACCGCATCGGCCACGCCGCATTAAAGGCGTCGCCTATCGCGGCTCGAAAGTCTCATTTGGTGATTATGCGCTGATGTCGTTGGAAGCTGGCTGGATCAACAGCCGCCAGATTGAGTCGGCTCGCCGTACGATCACCAACTATGTCAAACGTGGTGGTAAAGTTTGGATTCGGATTTTTCCTGATCGTCCGATTACCCAGAAACCAGCTGAAACCCGCATGGGTTCTGGTAAAGGTTCGGTCGAATTTTACGTCGCGGTGATCAAGCCGGGACGCGTCCTGTTCGAGATCAACGGTGTTGCCGAAGATGTCGCCCAGGAAGCAATGCGCCGTGCTGCTCAGAAGTTGCCCGTCAAATGCAAATTCATCAGCCGCGCTTCGTTGGAGGTTGGCAATGAAGGCTAATGAACTGCGCGATCTGAGCAACAGTGACCTGGAAAAACTGATCACTGATATCAAACAGGAATTGTTCAATATGCGCTTCCAGAAGTCAGTGGGCAAGCTCACAAATACCGCCCGTGTGCGAACAATTAAAAAAGATATTGCCCGCGCCAAAACCATCATTCATGAGCGGAAACTGGCAGCGGAGGGACAGTAAATGAACGAACATTTAGCCACTGGCACGCGCAAACAAAAAGTTGGACGCGTTGTCAGCAATAAAATGAACAAAACGGTCGTGGTCGCAGTTGACTATCTGCGCCCGCACCCGTTGTATCGCAAAACGGTGCGCAAAACCAGCAAGTTCTACGCACACGATGAAAACAACGAGTGCAATATTGGCGATCGGGTTCGCATCGAAGAAACGCGGCCCTTGAGCAAACAGAAGCGCTGGCGTGTATTGGAAGTGATCAATGCGAACCGCAGCGAGAGCCTTAATGTTTTGCGTGAAGATGTGGTAACCCTTGCCACTGACACACCTCAGGAGGCCTAGTCGTGATTCAGCAAGAAAGTCGGATGCGCGTCGCCGATAACACGGGCGCGAAAGAACTACTCTGTATCCGGGTTTTGGGTGGCACCAAACGGCGCTATGCAAGCGTTGGCGATACTATTATCGCAACCGTCAAGCAGGCGAATCCCGGTGGCTCAGCCAAAAAAGGTGAGGTTGTTCGGGCGGTGATTGTTCGCGTCAAAAAGGGCTATACCCGCCCAGACGGTTCGATGATCCAGTTCGATGATAATGCCGCAGTCATTATCAACCTGCAGGGTAACCCACGCGGTACCCGCATCTTTGGCCCGGTCGCTCGCGAGCTCCGCGACAAACAGTTTATGAAGATTATTTCACTCGCGCCAGAAGTGTTGTAACAACATTCACAAAGGCGTGGTACAATAGTCGCTTGCAAGTAAATTGCAGAGCGTTACAGTCGGAGGCATGAGCATGCACGTCAAGTCGGGCGACGAAGTGATCGTAATCAGTGGACGCAACAAAGGCCAAAAAGGCCGAATCAAAATTGCGCTGCCCCAAAAGGATCGCGTCGTCATTGAGAATGTCAATATTGTTAAAAAACATGTCAAGCAAATGGGCAATCGGCAGGGGGGCATTCTCGAAGTAGAAGCAGCTCTGCACGTATCCAACGTTATGTTGGTTTGTCCATCGTGCGGCAAAGCGTCACGTACCGGTCATCGCATTAATGACGCGGGCAAAAAAGTGCGCTTTTGTAAAGCGTGTAATGCGAACGTAGACTAAAAGTAATGAATGATCAACCTGAGGTGAAGCAATTCACGTCTAGTTGCAAGTTCATTCCATCTGGGCTGGCGATGCGAATTCATTCATTTGATCATACGATCATTGACATCGCCGAACCCCAGCAGTGAGGACAGAATGGCACGACTTAAGGATTTGTATTTCAACACCGTGGCTCCCGGATTGATGAAGGATTTCAACTTCAAATCGCCGATGCAGGTACCACGGCTGACCAAAATCGTCATCAACATTGGTTTGGGTGAAGCACTGCAGAACCCGAAAGCTATCGAAGCAGCCATGGGTGACTTGACGATGATCGCAGGCCAGAAGCCAGTTGTAACTCGGGCCAAAAAATCACTGGCCGCGTTTAAACTCCGCCAGGGCATGCCGATTGGTGCAATGGTGACGCTCCGCAACGAGCGCATGTACGATTTTTATGATCGGTTGGTAAACCTGGCGTTGCCACGTATCCGCGATTTCCAGGGCCTAAGTCGGAAATCGTTTGATGGCCGGGGCAACTACAGCATTGGTATTCGGGAACAAATTATCTTCCCCGAAATTGACTACGATAAAGTGGACAAAATTCGTGGACTAGAGGTGGCGATTGTTACCACCGCTCCAGACGATGAGCAGGGCTATAGCCTGCTAAAAGTCTTGGGGATGCCGTTTCGTGATTAGGGTTGTCTAGGCACTTTGGTGAACCAGCAATCCACATTGGGAGGCCACATAATCTATGGCTAAGAAGTCTATGATCGCCAAGGCGAATCGCACACCGAAATTTGCGGTACAGCAGCACAATCGCTGCAAACGCTGTGGTCGGCCTCGGGCGTATATGCGAAAATTTGGTATCTGCCGCATTTGTTTCCGCGAGCTAGCCAACCAAGGGCTGATTCCGGGCGTAACGAAATCAAGCTGGTAGAACCAGGAGGACGAGCAACGTGAGCGTTAACGATCCAATAGCAGACATGCTGACGCGCATCCGCAATGCGGGAATGGCGCGGCATCAAACGGTGACGATTCCGCTATCAAATATTAAGCGGAACATTGCTGAAATTTTGCAGTCCGAGGGCTATATTAAGAGCTTTGAAATTCAAGAAGGCACCCCCTTCTCGAACCTCGTGCTACAGTTGAAATATGCGTCGAACCGCCAGCCAGTTATCACTGGTTTGAAGCGAGTAAGTCGCCCCGGCCTACGTGTTTATAGCAAGCGCGATGATATTCCGCGTGTTCGTGGTGGTCTTGGGTTGAGCATTTTGTCCACCCCCAAAGGCCTGATGACCGGCGATGCCGCCTGGAAAGACGGCGTGGGCGGCGAAGTGTTGTGTTATATCTGGTAACGAGGAAAACGGCCTCGGCCGTCATCACTCGTGGAGGAAAATAGTATGTCACGTATCGGTAAAAAACCGATCAGTGTCCCGAGCAATGTCACCGTCAGTGTTGATAGCACCAATGTTGTGACGGTCAAGGGACCAAAAGGCACGCTGACGGAGCGTATTCCTGCTGAAATGACAGTTGCCATCAATGATGGCACCGTAGAGGTAGGTCGTCCTAGCGATAGCCGCCAGCATAAAGCCTATCACGGCCTTTCACGCACCTTAATCGCGAACATGGTTGAGGGAGTGACGAACGGCTTCCAAAAGGTGCTGGAGATGAACGGTACGGGCTACCGTGCCGCTAAAGATGGTAAGATTTTGGTATTGTCGCTTGGCTTCTCCCACCCGGTTCGGGTTGAACCCTATGAGTCGGTGGAACTTGAAGTTGGCGAACGTAACTCGATTATTATCAAAGGCCCGAACAAGCAGAAGGTCGGCGATCAAGCAGCCAATATCCGCAAGCTGCGTCCACCGGAACCCTACTTGGGCAAGGGCATCAAGTACCAAGACGAAGTTATTCGCCGTAAGGCTGGCAAAGCTGGCAAGAAATAGGATGACGTAAGGGCATACGTTGTATGTCCCTACAGGAGTTTGATTATGTCGAAATTCACATCCCGCCAGTTACGTGCACGCCGCCACACGCGGTTGCGCGGATACTTGAGCGGCACGCCAGAGCGCCCACGGTTGAATGTATTTCGCTCTGGACTTCACATTTATGCTCAAATTATTGATGATATTGCCGGACACACCCTTGTGTCCGCATCAACCATAGACACCGAATTGCGCGGACAGTTTGTTGAACAAAAGAAACTGGACCAAGCAACTCTGGTTGGCAAAGCGGTTGCTGAGCGAGCGAAAGCTGCCGGTATCACCAAGGTCGTATTTGATCGTGGTGGCTACAAATATCACGGTCGTGTCAAAGCCGTCGCTGACGGTGCTCGCGAAGGCGGACTCGAATTTTAGGAATCTACTCATAGTGCTTGCACTGTGAACACATAACCGGAGGCAATGTGGCGAAGCGAAACCGAACAAACGCCGAAGAGAGCGAAATGGATGAACGTGTCGTTCAGATCAATCGTGTCTCGAAGGTAGTCAAAGGTGGCCGCCGCTTCAACTTCAGCACGGTGGTTGTTGTCGGTGACGGCAATGGCAACGTTGGCATGGGGATGGGCAAGGCCGCCGAGGTTCCCGAAGCGATCCGCAAGGGCGCCGAGGCAGCCAAACGTAATATGATCAGTGTGTCTGTAGTTGGTACAACGATCCCGCACGAAATCAAAACTTGTTTCAAAGCATCTGAGGTGCTCTTGAAACCAGCTTCGGTAGGTACCGGCGTTATTGCTGGTGGTGGTGTGCGTGCCGTACTAGAAGCTGCAGGCATCAAAGATGTATTGACGAAATCATTGGGCAGCAATAACCCGGTGAATGTGGTTCGCGCAACATTAAAAGCGTTGTCAGAGCTGCGCTCACCGCAGGAAGAAGCCCGCCGTCGTGGTCGCCCTGTTTCGTCGTTCCGTCTGAGCGGACAAAATCGCGCCGAACTCAGCAAGGAGAGCTAAACAACATGGCGACGTTACGCGTTACATATCGTAAAAGCACCATTGGCTATAGCCAATCACAGAAAAATACGGTGCTCTCGTTAGGCTTGCGCAGGCTCAATCAAGTGGTGGAACTTCCCGATACTCCATCAGTGCGCGGGATGCTCTTCAAAGTAAAGCATCTTCTCACTGTTGAGGAAGTGAATGCCACCACGGAGGGGCAGCAATGAAATTACACGATTTGAAACCAGCACCAGGCTCACATCGCAAAGCAAAACGGATTGGGCGTGGGCATGGTTCAGGTAAAGGTAAAACATCGGGCAAAGGTATGGGTGGACAAAAAGCCCGCTCAGGCCCAAACCCATACCCACATTTCGAAGGTGGACAAAACCCGCTGGTACGACGTATGCCATACAAACGTGGCTTTACCAATATCTTCCGGGTTGAATACACAATCGTCAATCTTGAGACATTGGCTGACTGGAATGGCGGCGAGATTACCCCTGAGGCACTGCGTGATGCAGGACTCATCAAGAATCTCAAACAGCCAGTAAAGGTCTTGGGCGATGGAGATGTGACTACAGCACTCCAAGTGCGGGTTCACAAAGTCAGCGCCAGCGCCCGCTCGAAAATCGAGGCTGCGGGTGGCAGTATCCAATTGATCGAGGCTGAAGCTTAACGATGGTCGTGTAATGGTACATGACATGGCGTAGGGACACAGCGGCGTTGATAGTTACCCATTGCGGGTGCAAACGCCGCTGTGTCCCTGCCATATCCCCATTATCCATTGCCGTCATTGCACAAGGAGATTAATCCATGCTACAGGCTGTGATCAACGCGCTGAAAATTCCCGAACTACGGCGCAAGATTTTGTTTACTCTCGGTATGTTGGTGCTATTTCGCTTTATTGCTAATGTTCCACTCCCTAAAGTTGATCAAGCCCAGCTTGAGCTCCTATTTAGCGGTGATAGCGCGCTTGGCGATCTGGCGAACTTGCTCAATTTGCTCTCAGGTGGAGCTCTCAGTCAGTTCTCAATTGCTGCGATGGGCGTGTATCCGTACATCACGGCTTCAATTATCATGCAACTCCTGATTCCACTCATTCCAGCGCTTGAGCAGTTGAGCAAAGAGGGTGAGCAGGGTCGCAATAAGATTCAACGCTACCAGTACTACCTGACGGTACCGCTGGCGTATCTTCAAGGCTATGGTCAGACCCTGACCATCAACAATCAAGTGCGTTTGTTTGGTGATTTCAACTTCAGTATTACCCAAAACTTTCTACCAACCTTTTCGCTTTTGACCTTAATGGTTGCAGGTACAATGTTGTTGGTCTGGATGGGCGAGCTGATCGATGAGCGTGGAATCGGTAACGGGCTTTCAATCATTATTTTTGGTGGTATCGTTACAGCGCTTCCAGGCATTATCTACCAATCTGTGACAGCGTCACAGGGCGGCGGTAATGTTATTGGTGGTATTCTGTTGCTGCTCGTAACGCTCGCAACCGTAGTTGGGGTTGTGCTCCTTACTGAAGGCCAACGCCGCATTCCAGTCCAATATGCCAAGCGCGTGCGGGGCAATAAAGTCTATGGTGGGCAGTCAAGCCATTTGCCGCTTAAAGTTAATATGGCCGGAATGATTCCATTGATTTTTGCGCAAAGTATCTTGATTTTCCCCAGTACGATCGCTTCGTACTTCTGGAATCCAAGTGGTACTGGTATCGGCAACAGCATCGCTGGCTTTTTTGTCAACAGCTTTGGGCCAAATGGCCTGGCCTTTACTCTGGCGATGTTTGTCATGGTCGTGCTATTCACCTATTTCTACGCTCTGGTACTTTTCAATCAGCAGAATTTACCCGAATCGCTCCAGCGTAATGGTGGGTTTATTCCTGGTATTCGCCCAGGACGCAATACCGAGCTGTATCTAACCAAGGTTTTGAATCGGATTACGCTGATTGGAGCACTTGGTCTCGGTATCGTGGCTGCGCTACCCTACTTCGTCCAGCAACTGACAGGGTTATCAATTGCCTTCAGCAGCACAGGTATTTTGATTGTTGTTGGCGTTGCGGTAGATACAATGCGTCAACTTGAGGCGCAGATGTTGATGCGCAACTACGAGGGCTTTATCTCACGATAAAAGGCATGAGCAACGTCGCTCATTTGCTTTCAAGGTAGACTCATCGAGGAGCAAAGTCATATGAACATCATTTTGCTTGGTTCGCCCGGCGCTGGTAAAGGTACACAGGCAACGGCATTGGAAGAAGCAACCGGGATGAAACATATTGCTAGTGGCGATATGTTTCGGACTGCGGTCAAGGAAGGGACACCGCTGGGCAAACTAGCTCAATCGTATCTTGATAACGGTGAGCTGGTACCTGATGATGTTGTGATTGGTATGGTGCTAGAACGTGTAACTCAACCAGATTGCGCTAACGGAGTAATCTTCGATGGGTTTCCTCGCACCCCTGAGCAAGCACGTGCATTGCAAGAAGCTTTGCAAAATCACGATGATTGTATCAGTGCAGTTTTGCTCCTCCATGTTCCTAAAGAAGCCCTGATTCAACGCGTGATTGGGCGTTGGACTTGCAGAAATTGTCAAGCTGTATATAATACATATTATTTAGCGCCGCATGAAGCGGGCATTTGCGATGAGTGCGGGGGCGACCTGTACCAGCGTAGTGATGATAATCTGGAAACGATTAACCATCGCCTTGAAGTGTATACAGCCCAAACGATGCCGTTGGTAGCTCACTATCAGCAACAAGGCATCTTACACGAAATTGATGGGCAGGGTGATGTCAATGAAGTTACCGCTCGCATGGTGCAGGCGATGACATTGGCAAATCCCTGCTAAACGTGCGTAAAGAGGTACGTTATCGATCGAATGAAACCCCAACAAGGTTTCGTTTAATGGATAGCATACTTCTTACTTTCTCAGTAAGGAGTTGTATGGCCAAGAAGAAGGATGTCATTGAGGTCGAGGGCGTTATTACTGAACCACTGCCAAATGCAATGTTTAAAGTTGCGTTGGACAATGGGCTGGAAGTGCTGGCCCATATCTCTGGGCGAATGCGAATGAACTATATTCGTATTCTCAAAGGTGATCGTGTGCTAGTCGAACTCTCGCCCTATGATCCAACTCGTGGCCGTATTACTTATCGGTACAAATAAGTACAAAACTCCTGCTACCCACAGCTTCTACGCCAGTGGTGGAGAGGTTTGGGTGGCTGTGTGTCTAGTAGGATAGCGAGGTCGTTCGATGAAAGTTCAACCATCTGTTAAGCCCCGCTGCGAATATTGCCGGGTCATTCGCCGCAAAGGGATTGTTCGCATCATTTGCAGCCGTACGCCGAAACACAAACAACGGCAAGGCTAAAGGAGTTTCGCATGGCACGTATTTCTGGTGTCGATGTTCCACGCAATAAGCGTGTAGAAATCGCCCTGACCTATATCTATGGAATTGGGCGTACAACCAGCAACGAGATTTTGGCGCGAACCAAAATCAACCCTGATACTCGGGTGAAAGATCTGACCGAGGAAGAGGTTATTCGCATTCGTGAAATCGTCGATCAGGATTACACGGTTGAAGGCGATCTGCGCCGTGCAGTTCAGATGAACATCAAACGCTTGATGGACATTGGCTGCTATCGCGGTATTCGTCATCGCCGTGGCCTGCCTGTTCGCGGTCAGCGCACTAAAACCAATGCTCGTACTCGTCGGGGTAAAAAAGGCGCAGCTATTGGCAAGAAAAAAGCAACGAAGAAATAACATGACTTAGCAAGTAGCGCTGTGCGCCCAATACCCATGGTGCTAACGGCTAATTGCTAGTAACTACTTGGTATTTGGAGGATTTCAATGGCAAAACAGGCTAAGACGGCTGCCGCCCGCCGCCCGCAACGTGGTCGACGACGCGAACGGAAAAACATTCCCCGCGGCCAAGCCCATGTCCAGGCGACGTTCAACAACACCATTGTCACAATTACCGATCCAGCTGGCAATGTTGTGTGTTGGGGTAGCGCTGGAGCAGCAGGCTTTAAGGGTTCGCGTAAAAGCACACCCTATGCCGCTCAGGTAACCGCTGAACAGGCTGCTCGTAAAGCAATGGACAACGGGATGCGTTCGATTGAAGTGTTCGTCAAAGGCCCAGGGGCTGGTCGTGAGTCAGCAATTCGATCGCTACAATCAGCAGGATTGTCGGTCGTCGCAATTACTGATGTAACCCCAATCCCCCACAACGGCTGTCGTCCACCAAAACGTCGCCGCGTCTAACTAAAACGTGTGCAGGATGAAGCGCGACGGTTCCCACATGTGGACGTGGGAGACGGTGTGTAAACTGCTAGAAAAGTCAGAAGTCAAAAATCAAACTGATTCGTTAGGCAGGTACCACATATTTGCCCCATCTGTCAGCACCGCTGGCGCTTGGGTTTTGATTTTTGACTTTCTACCTGAATAAAAGGAACATCGAAAACTATGGCTCGATATACAGGCCCTGTCTGCAAACTCTGCCGACGGGAAGGCGTAAAGCTAATGCTGAAGGGCGAACGCTGCTTCGGCCCAAAATGTGCAATTGAAAAGCGCAACTATCCACCTGGTCAAACTGGCTCAGGCTATCGCCGTCGCCAGTCATCCGACTACGCCATGCAGCTGCGTGAAAAACAAAAAGCCCGGCGCATCTATGGTGTTCTGGAGCGCCAGTTTCGCCGCCACTACGCGATGGCATCCCGCAAAAAGGGTGTAACCGGTAAGGCCCTGTTGCAGATTCTGGAACGACGACTCGACAATGTTGTGTACCGCTTAGGCTTTGCCGATTCGCGGTCACAGGCTCGTCAACTGGTCAATCACGGTCACTTTACGCTTAACGGGCGTAAAACCGATATTCCATCAGCCCTGGTGAGTGTTGGCGATGTGGTTGGCGTCCGTCCCGAGAGTCGCAAACGCACCTTCTTCAAGGATCTCGAAGAAAGCAAAGTGCTGACCAAAAAGGCAATCCCCAGCTGGTTGTCGCTTAACGCTGCCCAAATGCAGGCGACGGTTCAATCGTTGCCCGAACGCGAAGAACTGGAAGTTGCGCTCAATGAACAATTGATCGTTGAACTTTACAGCCGCTAATGAGGGAATCTATCGGATTACAGTCCCAGCAGGAGGCGGATAAGTGTTAGATATTGCAATGCCCAAACTTGAATGTGTCCAGGCGGCTGAGAACTACGGGCGGTTCAAAATTGAGCCTCTGGATCCAGGTTACGGCCATACGCTGGGCAACGCGCTACGACGGGTTTTGTTATCATCGATTCCCGGCGCAGCCGTGGTTAAGATTAAGATTGACGGCATCTTTCACGAGTTCTCGTCAGTGTCCGGGGTTAAAGAGGATGTCACCGAGATTGTCCTCAACGTTAAAGGTATTCGCCTACGTTCATACGCTGAACGTCCAGTTAAGATGATTCTATCCAAGAGTGGCGCTGGGCCTGTGCGTGCAGGCGATATCGAAAGCCCCTCGAATGTAGAAATCGTCAATCCAGATCATTACCTGGCGACACTGGATAACGATGATGCCCGTTTAGACATGGAGCTGACTGTGGAGCGGCATCGCGGGTATTTGCCCGCTGAAAATCGCGACCCAGTGCCGATTGGCGAAATTCCAGTGGACGCAATTTTCACGCCGGTTCACAAAGTCAACTACGTGGTTGAACACACCCGTATTGGCGGTATGACCGACTTTGACCGTTTGTTGCTGGAAATCTGGACAGACGGTACCGTTAAACCAGGCGATGCATTGAGCTATGCAGCCCAGGTATTGGTGCAATATTCCACCACTATTGCTGAGTTCAACCGTTTTGATGACGATCAGGAACCAGTGACGGAAACCGGAGGGTTGGTCATTCCAAGCGAGATCTACGATCTGCCGATTGAGGAACTTGATCTCTCCACCCGGACCTATAACTGTCTCAAGCGGGCCGATATTACCAAAGTTGGACAGGTGCTTGAGCTCGACGAAAAACAACTGCTGGCAGTCCGTAACTTGGGGCAGAAGTCTATGGATGAAATCCGTGACAAGCTGATTGAGCGCAATTTGCTGCCAACGCTGCCACAAAATTCTGCCATCTTAAACACAAATCTCACTGCAACCCAATCCGTTCCGGAATTGGATAGTAGTGTTAGTGAATAAACGAGGAGCGCCATGAGACACCGCGTGGCTGGTAAAAAAATGGGCCGACCAACGGCTCAACGTAAAGCTCTCTACCGTAGCTTGATGATCGCCATTCTCGAGCATCGCGGGATCACAACCACCGAGGCCAAGGCTCGCGCCGTTCAGCCAGAAGTGGAAAAACTGATCACTTTGGGACGACAGGACACCGAGCACAATCGCCGTATGGCGCTTTCCAAGCTGCATAGCAAAGATGCAATGCACCGGCTATTCACCGTCGCTCCGGCGTATGTGGATCGACCGGGTGGGTTTACCCGCATTGTAAAACTTGGCTTTCGCAAAGGTGACGCTGCTGAGATGGCGCGGATCGAATTAGTTTAACAATTGACGATGAGTCGGACAATTGCGCTATGCTTCGAGTACGTCGGAACAGCGTTTGTCGGTTCACAGTGGCAGCGTGAGGGTCGGTCGGTTCAGGCAGAGCTTGAGGCAGCCTGGACGCGCCTGACGGGCGAAATACTCCGTTGGACGTTTGCCGGGCGCACCGATGCAGGCGTTCACGCGCTGGCACAGGTCGCTCATATTCGCAGCGAAACGACGCACAGCCTTGATACGATTGTTCGAGCGCTCAACGCGGTCACGAGCAAGGATATCAGCATTCACGAGGCGTGGGAGATGCCTGGCACCTTCCACGCCCGGTTTAGCGCTCGCCAGCGGGCTTACCGTTATCTGCTGGATGTTCATCCGACTCCTTCGGCGGTTCTGGGTGAACACGCTGTTTATGTCAAGGCTGCGCTGAATACCTCAGCAATGCAGCAGGCTCTAGACAGCCTGATTGGCAGCCACGACTACGCCGCCTTTACTGGCGCAGGCCACGAGGGCACAACCGTTCGTGAATGTACCATCGCACAGCTTGAGTCGGTTAAGCTGTTTGAACGATCACTGTTCGTGATTCGGTTGCGGGCGAATGCTTTTTTGAAGCACATGGTTCGCAATATCGTCGGCACGGTGCTGCTGGTTGGAACTGAGCGAATTTCGCTTGAGGAGTGGACGGCAATCTTTGCCAGCCACGATCGCCGCAAGGCTGGACCAACCGCCCCGGCACACGGGCTGTATCTGGAAACAATATGCTACGATCCTACGTTCGCTCCGCTTGCGGCTAGCACACGTTGGGATGGAACAACATATTGGCGAACATATCCAAAAGTATGAGGAATTATGTCAATGATGAACGCAATATTTCATCTAAAACATATTCTATACTTTACAAAAGATCTTGATATTAAACACAAATTACGATGTATGACCATGAGTTGCACAAGCGTAATTTATCCATTCAATTGAAAAATGTGAGTTACGGGTTATGAACATGACTGCGTTTCATAATTCATAACTCATAATTCATAATTTCAAGAGGTTTCTTACATGAAAACATATCACCAAAAGGCATCAGAAATTCAGCGAAATTGGCTGATTGTTGATGCCGATGCTCAGGTGTTAGGTCGCCTGGCAACCCAGCTGGCCACCCTGATTCGGGGCAAGCACAAGCCAACATACACCCCATCAATGGACGGGGGCGATTTCGTCGTTGTGGTTAACGCCGAAAAAATTCGCGTTACGGGTGATAAGGCCAACCAGAAGATCTACTATCGCCACAGTAACTATCCCGGCGGTCTCAAAAAGACGCCGTACAAAATTATGTTGCAAAAGCATCCTGAGCGGATTATTCGGATGGCGGTCAAAGGCATGTTGCCCCGCAATCGTTTGAGCCGCCACATGCTCCTGAAGCTGAAGGTGTATGCAGGCTCGTCACACCCCCATACGGCCCAATCACCACAGCCCTATGCGCTGAAAGGTTAATGACGATGAGTGAACAAGGACGCTATTTTCAAGGCACTGGTCGCCGCAAAACCGCTGTCGCACGGGTACGTTTGTATCCCGGTACTGGCGAATTTGTAGTAAACGGTCGTACGTCACAGGAATTTTTCGGTGGTCGGGTCCTGTACCAGCACATTATTCGGGCGCCTCTGGCCGTAGCCGGCCTGACGGACTCGTTCAATATCCTGGTCAAGGTTCGTGGCGGTGGCTTCAGCGGCAAAGCTGACGCCGTTCGCCTCGGTGTGGCCCGCGCTCTGGTTGACTCCGATCCATCGATCAAGCCAACCATGCGTCAGAATGGGTTCCTAACCCGTGATGCACGCAAAACCGAGCGTAAAAAGCCCGGTCTGGTCAAGGCCCGGCGCGCCAAACAGTACACCAAACGGTAATTCCGCTGGTGTGCCCGCGTCCAAAACCCCTCCCCTTTTATGGGGGAGGGGCTTTTTGATATCTTGGGGTAGCAACTTTCGTGCTGGTAGAAAAGGAGAATCAATGAAACTCTATAAAGCTAAAGCGCCAATGCGGATTGGTTTTTTCGGCGGGGGCACCGATGTGAGCCCCTATGCCGATCAGTATGGCGGCAAGGTGCTGAACTGTACGATTGATAAATATGTTCGCTGTATGCTCAAGCCGAACGGCGGCGAGGGGATTACGATTCGCTCGCTGGATCTGTCCGAGGTCAGCCGGGTTATGACCGGCCGCGAGTGGGATGGAAAATTATCCCTGCCCCAGGCGGTGCTGGACGCCCATCCTGAGATCAACGGGATCGAAATTACGATGTTTAGCGATGTGCCGCCAGGCTCAGGGCTGGGCTCGTCGTCAGCGTTGGTGGTCAGCATGCTCAAGCTGCTGGATAGCGCCTATGATTTACATCTCGATGCCTATGAGATGGCCGAGCTGGCCTATCGGATCGAGCGGGTCGATCTTGGCATTCCCGGTGGGCGCCAGGATCAGTACGCCGCGGTGTTCGGGGGGATGTCGGTCTATCACTTTGGCGGGCCGCAGGTGATTGTTGAGCAGGTGGCGGCGAATGATGGCGCTTTATTCGAGCTGGAATCCTGCCTGATGATTGGCTATGTGCGCGATCGGATGCTGCTGACCCATAATCTGGTCCAGGATCAGGTGCGCCGAGTTACCGAGGGTGAAACAACCCGTCTGCACGATGAGACCAAGGCTATGGTTGATGAGGCATCAACATTGTTACGGCGAGCCCATATCAAAGATTTTGGCAAGCTTTTACACCACGCCTGGGAGGTCAAGAAGGCCTTTTCACCACATATCGCGCCCCCAATCGTCAACGAGATCTACGACCTGGCCTTGAACAATGGGGCCTGGGGCGGCAAGCTCTCGGGCGCTGGCGGCGGCGGCTTTATGTGTTTCTGCGTGCCCTTCAGCAAGCGCCTGCAGCTTGAGGCCGCCCTCAGCGCGGCGGGGGTTGGGGTTCGCCCCTTCTCGTTTACCCAGCAGGGTGTACACGCCTGGAGCGTTGAAGAGAAGGACTAAGCGATTCTTCACCCGGCTCTCATTTGATTCCTGCATCGTTTGTGCAATCATGCACGTACTACGAGAAGAAATGCAGTGTTGCACAGTCGCAGCACGCACGTGGAGGCTGGTATGAGTGAATCACTTAAACAATGGCAACCCCGGATTGGGGTCGGGCTGATTATCGCTGGTCTGATCTGCTTGAGCGGGTCGTTTATGCTTGGCGGCGCCCCCGCCTGGATTGCGCGTATGATCGCGGTGGTGGGGCTGGCAGGCGGCCTGCAGTGGCTGCCAAGGCTGGAGCAGTGGCTGAGCTCACGGGTCTATGAGCGCCTCCTGATCGCAACTAGCATCGGGCTGACGCTGGTGTGGATGCTGCTTGAGTATAGCAAGGTCTAAAGCCCAAAAAGCCACAGCAGAGCATCGCGAAAAGATGCTCTGCTGTGGCTTTTAAAATCTTGACGAATAGCCCAACTTGGTGCATAATCTGCAAACAACTAGCGGGGGTAGCGCAATGGTAGCGCAATAGTTTTCCAAACTATTGGTTGCGGGTTCGAGTCCCGTCCCCCGCTCCAAGCACTACAATTATCCAGCCCACAGCGCCATACAAGCGTTTGTGGGCTGGATTGCTTTAACTCGCTTCTGGTCTATCCGCACCCACATGAAGAACGCCTGAATAATGGTGCGCCGCTCGATCAGCGTGGTCGCCTCCAGAATCCGCGTAAAATCCGACAGATGGCTGGGGTGCTGGAGCACCACCAGAATCGGCGATGATCCCGACAGTGTGATTCGTCATGTGATGATACCCTCAAATCGATGATGGTGTGGACGCACATTACGGCGAGGCGGCAATAATGTCGTGCATTGGATATCCTATCCTTCTAAGAGGCGGGCAGTTGGCCTACCAGCCGCCCGCAATAGTGCCAATGTGGGTGTGCTATACTCTTAAATGTCGACGCAAGCGGCTGTTATCTAGTGGGTGTACTGACCATAGCATGTTTCAGTCGTCAGTGAAACCTGAAATTTCTAATACGTTTTGTTCCATGGCTTGGTGCTGCGTAAGATGCTGCGAGGGACCGTCGTAGCGGTGGTGGAGTGGGGCGGGCTGGGGAGAGTGTGGGATTGTCACGGCGAAACTCAAGCGGTGAGCCAAAATATATAAGGCTCTTCGGGATCTGCCGTGGGAAACATTTGTTCGCAAGAATCATTTTAGCGCAGTACAAAGC
>Ga0163154_10003277_pt1 | contig 22658 bp, 13 predicted proteins | sample OliLakLV19MP9P1_FD_148649 | JGI IMG/M metagenome (GOLD analysis project Ga0163154, IMG submission 148649) | Freshwater microbial mat bacterial communities from Lake Vanda, McMurdo Dry Valleys, Antarctica - Oligotrophic Lake LV.19.MP9.P1 | ecosystem: Environmental > Aquatic > Freshwater > Lake >... | reverse complement strand
GGGTTAGTGGGTGGTGTGACTGGGGGTGTTGTGCCACCCGTTGGGATAACCAGACGTTGCCCCACAAAAATCAGATTTGCATTGGCGATATTGTTGGCTTGTTGAATCGCTGTCATCGAGACACCATAGCGCAACGAAATGCGATAGAGATTCTCGCCAGCTTGTACCACATGAACCGTTTGCCCCGTATTTTGCTGTTGGTCTTGTGCCAAAGAGATATTCACACTGGTGAAGGCAACCATCACCATCAAGAGCAATAGGGCGGGAAGGAATCTACGCATACAACCTATGCCTTTCTAAAAAGAGAAAATTAACTTTATCTGCTAACAGTGTAACATAATTTGATTTGACGCGCCGATATTTGCACCATAATCCCCCAAAATTCTCATTGGCGCTTGCCCTACGCTTGGTGATTATGGACATTTTACACAAACACCCCCCAAGTCATGCCACTTTTTGGTTACTTTTCACAAAAGACATTTTCAAATTTGGGCTACTTTTTCCCCTATAATTTCGCCCTATCCGCCTATAATGTAACCTGTTCTATGAAAGTAACTTTTTAAGCGAATGGAGAAGATTGTATGTCGTATGTACCTCCTGCGGATGCGCGTAAATCGCCTAAAGCCCTATTAGAATGGGCAAGAGCCAATGGTGTCGAAGAAGTTGATATTCGCTTTACCGATTTAAAAGCGGTTATCCATCACTTCACCATGCCAATTGGCATTATGGATGAAGGTCATTTTGAAGACGGGTTTGGCTTTGATGGGTCGAGCGTGCGTGGCTTTCAAGCCATCAACGAATCTGACCTTATCTTGAAGGCAGACTTAAATACCAGCCTAATTGACCCCTTCTTTGAGAAAAAGACACTCTCCTTCTTCTGCGATGTCTATGACCCAATTACCCTCAAAGCCTATGGACGTGACCCACGCGGTATCGCCAAACGTGCCGAAGAATATCTCAAGACCACTGGCTTGGCAGATACTGTTTACTTTGGACCAGAAGCTGAATTTTTCATCTTTAGCAATGTGAGCTATGAAGTCGGACCCAATGTGAGCCGTTACTTCATTGATTCGCACGAAGGGTTCTGGAATAGTGGTTCTAACGATGCCTCGATGGTTTATCTCAACCGCATCAAAGAAGGTTACTTCCCCCTTCCCCCACTCGACAAAACACATGATGTTCGTGCCGAAATGGTCGAAGTCATGGAAAAAATGGGGATCGCCGTTGAAGTTCATCACCACGAAGTCGGTGGCGGTGGTCAAGCAGAAATTGACATGCGCTTCGATACCCTGCTGAAAATGGCAGACCAAGTGCAAATCTACAAGCACATCGTCAAGAACGTTGCCGCCCGTCATAATTTGGTTGCAACCTTCATGCCAAAACCCCTGTTTGCAGATAACGGCTCTGGTATGCACTGTCATCAAAGCCTATGGAAAGACGGTGTACCCCTCTTCTATGGCGATAAATATGCCAACCTGAGCGAGATGGCGCTCTTCTATATCGGTGGTATCCTCAAACATGCTCATGCGTTGATGGCATTCACCAACCCAACCACCAACAGCTATCGCCGTTTGGTACCCGGTTACGAAGCACCTGTGAATTTGGTGTATTCAAACCGCAACCGTTCTGCCGCCATCCGTATTCCGATGTATCATAACAGTCCAAAATCAAAACGTGTGGAAGTACGCTTCCCAGACCCCGCCGCCAACCCCTACTATGCTTTCCCCGCCATGTTGTTGGCAGGTTTAGACGGCATCCGCAACAAGATTCACCCAGGCGAAGCGATGGATATGAACCTGTATGAAGCAGGTATCAAGACCAAGACTGTGCCAGAAGGTGGCTTGCACGCCATTTTGACTGAACTCGAAAAAGACCACGAATTCTTGCTTGAAGGTGATGTATTCACCAAAGACATCATCGAGAGCTACATTGATTACAAACGCAATGAGGAAGCCGACCCTGTGGCGATGCGTCCTCACCCATACGAATTCCAATTGTACCTCGACATATAAGTCTAATAACGCTTATGGGGCTTGCCATGGCAAGCCCCTACAGTACATGGCAAGCCCCTATGTCATATATTGTGTTGATATTTGCTAAAATGACACAATGAACACCGATGGATGAAATATCAACACGCACTACGGATTACTAGTTGGTGTACTGGTTGCTGTGGGTGTATCGGTTGGTGCGATGGCTGTATTGGTAGTCGTATTGTTGGGTCTGCTGGGGGGCGCGGTTAGTGTCATCGTCGGCGTTGATGTTGGTATGCTTATTGGAGAAATAATACTCATCGGTCGTAGGATTATTAAAATGAGGCAATCCGTTGGCATGACAAAATTACCTTGCCAGCCACCAGCCGTAATCCAACGGGCTAAATACCAGCCACAGGTCCATTCCCAATCGGTATCGCATTTATATTCCATCGCCCCACCAGCATAACAAGCATTATCTTCTGGGGTTTCTGGTTTTGGCTCACTTGCAGAAGAAATGATAGCTACGGTGATACTCAGTAACAATACACTCTATAATAAAATCAATCTGAACAAATGTCTCATATCACATTCTTTCTGATGATGAATTCTAAAAAATAAATTTACCTCATATTGTGTAATTATAGCACAGATATTGTTATATTCCAAAATATATGAAATATTTTATAACCAACTAAAGGGGCTGATAATGGCTGACATACGCACTTGGCGCTAGTCCGCGCCGTTAAACTTTACCTGTTTTGAGGCATGTAATGGCTGTGCTAGGGGCGTTAGCCTCGTATGTCAGCCACAAGGTCTCGTTATCCATTCGGATGAAGAATTATGCGGTATATGGCGGGCATCATAAATACCCGCCATAAAATTATTTTTCTTGTGGATATTTCAGACCCCATTGGGCGCGGAGGGCATCCATCGTTTCCATGATAGCGAGGGTTTCATCCAACGGCATCCATTGGCTTTCGGTTTGTCCCGCATCCAAACATGTATGGACTTCCATAATTTCGTGCGTATAGCCAAAGCCCGTTAGGGGTGTCGGGATGAGTTGCGGATCCTCCCCTGCTAGATAAAGTGACAGGCTTTGTGAGTGCCAAAATGGGGCATGGACATGCACATAACCCTTAGTGCCATAAATGGTGGCATCGTTGCTCATTTGGAGCGTAAAGGAGGTGTTGATAGTCGCCATACGCCCCCCACCATAACGGAAAATAATGGCGGTGCGTTCATCTACGCCAGTTTGCCCCAGATAGGCGGTGCTGATGAGTTCTTGGGGTTTTTCGCCATAGACCATAAAAGCCAGTTGGATGGGATAAACGCCAATATCCAACAATGTTCCGCCACCGAGTGCGGGATTGAGCAGGCGTTCATCGGGGTTACTTGGGGCGCGAAATCCAAAGGTGGCATTGACGGATTGCACCTCACCAATGATTCCCTCGCGGATGATACGGCGCAATTCGTACATGCTGGGCATAAAACGCGACCAAATGGCATCCATGATGAATAATTTCTTTTGGCGGGCAAAGTCTATCACCTCTTTTGCCTCTTGTGCATTGATGGTGAAGGCTTTTTCGCATAGCACATGCTTGCCCGCATTGAGGCATAGTAGGCTATTATCTTTGTGATAGGCATGTGGGGTGGCAATATAAATCACATCCACATCGGGGTCATTGGCAAGCGCTTCATAGGTTGCGTGACGATTGGGGATGTCGTATTGCGCCCCAAATTCATCGGCAGAGGCTTGTGAGCGTGAGCCAACCGCCACCAATTGCGCCTCTGGCACGAGTTTGAGGTCTTGGGCAAATTTATGGGCAATGTTGCCTGTAGCCAATATGCCCCAACGATAGGTTTTGCTCATGATTTTTACTCACATTCCGGCAAGGCGGTTAAATCCACTTGCCATAAGCCACCCGCGATACCATTTTGCGAGAGCATGAGGACAGAATTGTCTGGTGAAACCCACATCCACGCACGGTCATTCTCCATCAAATTGAGTGGTAACGGTGTGAGGGTGGTGAGGGTATCAGTGCGGAAATTATAACACTGTAGTGTGGGTATGCCATCTATTGGGCGAGCAATATACGCTTGGTCTATCCCACCTCGTTGTATCCATACAGGCGCGGGATAATTATTGCCCGCTGGCTCTGCTTCAAAAAGCAGGCGATTGGATGTCAAAAAGGTGTGTTTGACATAATAGCCCGTGGCTCCAAATTCATCGGTGGTGATAATCACTTCGGTGGCTTGCGAATTTGGACCAGGTACGGTAAACGATTGTGTGCCACCATAAACAGAACGGCTAATCCATTCTGATGTGGCGCGGGCGGTGAAATAGCGGATTTTTTCGCCATACGCCCCAAAATAATACGCCAAAAATGCGTCATTCTCGGTCGCCCAGATGATACCCTGCAAGCTAAAGCGGGATAAATCCTGATGGACATAGCGCCGATTGCTACCATCAGATTGGGCGGTATAAAAATGATTCACGCCCGATTGATAGATCAATCGGCGCGAAATGGGCGCAACATTGACAAACGAGTGATTAAATTCGGCATCATCGCGCAAGCGCATCCGTTCCCGCGTTTCTAGGGTCAATTGCGCGACGGCAGGATGTTCGATAAAGTCAAATTCTTCGGTTTCGGGGTTATAACCATACCATGCCCACGCGGTGAGCGGTTGTTTTTCGCACCCAATCGCATAACGGAGAGGCGCTTCACGCGGAAATTCCACACTGACCACTTCATCATCGCTAATTTGGGTGATATTGGCGATAGGCGCGAGAGCAATAGGTGACTCTACCACATTTCCCATCACTGTCATCTCGATATGCGTGATGGCGGTGTCATCACCATATAATTCGAGTGGGATATCAAAATATTGTTCCCCAAGCGCGGGCATGGTGAACGCTAACGGGGTAAATCCGCAGACGGTCACAGGGAAGCCAAACCCCTCTGCAATGGGATCTTCATCGCCTTCGGTGGCATAGGCAAAGGCGAATAAACTAATATCGGTATACCCAGTAGACTCGTCTGGATTGACTAATTCACCCCGCACAACGAGTTGTGTTTCGCCATAGGGGTTAAGCCGACTTTCAATGCGTAACCACGACACATCTAACACACTATCCAATGTGACCCGATAGGTAATTTGGGGTGTGGCTTCTGGTGTGGCTTCTGGTGTGGCTTCATCTTGCGCCCATGTGGGCAAAATTGCCACACAGAAGACCAATAGGGTAATCAATAAACGGCGCATCAATAATCCTTTCAGCTATTTTGCAATTGGGAGAGGAGTTCAGCCGCCATCGTAAAATTTTGGTTATACCACAGGGCTTGTTCGAGTTGAGAGATAGCCCGTATCATATCATCAGTGGCGATATACGACAGGGCAAGGTAATAATACATCTCCTCGACCCCTGGGGCATTGCCAATCACACGCCATGCAAGGGTTTGCGTATCTTGTGGGCGACCAACACGCAGATACGCATCAAAAATATCGAATTGATACCACATCATGCGGAAGGGCAAGCCAATTTCACGCGCCCGATCATAGGCGACCACTGCCTCTTCATAGCGCCCCAAGCGAGCCAGTACCGTCCCCAAATTAAAATGATTAAATCCATCATCGGGTTTTGCCTCTAAATCGGCAGTCACCCGTGTGTGTAGGGCATTGATATTTTCGGTTTCGTCCCAATGAACTGTACCCATTAGGTCACGCACTTGTGCCTCTTGTTCTGGCTCATACAACACCATATAAGAATAATTGAGTTGTCGCCATCTATCCATCAATTCATCATATTTAACGGCTTTACCCAGATTATCCGCCCCAAAACCGAGTAGCGAATCATACATATAGGCTTCGCCCTTGTCGTCATCAAACCCGACAATCACGCGGTTGTGGCTCATCCATGTTTTGGCGGCATCTGCACCCTCTTCGTAATAGACAGTCTCCACCAGCACAGGAAATCCCTCCGTGACCAGTCGTTTGAGCATGGGCAAATCGCCACCGAGCCGTTCTATTCCCGCCAACCCAAACGATTCGGCATAATTGAGCATTTCATCTAAACGGGTGCTGGCATCTGCCTCACGCGGATTGAGAAAGCGAATGGTGTCATAATAATTCATGTCGCCACGCCAATACGAAATTTGCATGGTGAGCGCCGCCGCCGAACACCGATTAAATTGTTGCCATACCCGTTGCATCCCCTCTAGCACCACCCGTTTGGGGAGCAATGGTGTGTCATTGTCTGGTCCCACAGGGATGGCGCTGGCAATAGTTGCGGTGAATAGGCTCATGAGGAAAAAAATAATGAGGAAAAATCGTTTTGTCATGCACAAAATCCTTAAAAATACTCAAAATGGACATGAAATTATTATGTCCTATGGTCAGAATTGGTTTGTAGGGATGGTTATTCACCATCCGATGCCCACACCACACGGTAAGGGCGCATTTTATCTATTTTGCGCCCTTACACATTACAACATTCCCAAAATCCGACTTTTAGGCTTTCACCACCGCCGTATAGATGGCGCGTAGTGCTTCTGAAATAGTGGGATATTTGAAGGAATATCCCAATTCTGCCAACCGACTTGGGACGGCACGTTGACCATCGAGTACGATGGTACTCACTTCACCGAACATCATCTTAAAGGCAAATGCAGGGACGGGTATGGGGACGAAATTGCCCAGAACTTTGCTCAATTCCTGCGCCATCTCTTTATTGGTGACTGGATTGGGCGCAGACAGGTTAAATACGCCATTGGCATTTTCGTTGTTAATCAAAAAGCGAATCGCGGACACTTCATCGTCCAAATGAATCCAGGGGAGTTGTTGCTTGCCACTACCTAATGTGCCACCACCCTTCATTTTGAAGGGCAATGCCATACGCGGCAATGCGCCACCCTCGTCACTCAATACCACACCTGTGCGGATAATCGGACGGCGCACACCGAGTTTATCGGCTTCGGCTGTGGACGCTTCCCATTGCTTGCACACATCCGACAGATAATCATCACCCGCAGGGAAATCTTCTGTGACATCTTGGTCGCCTGTTTTTGTGCCATAATACCCCACTGCCGATGATTGAATCAGCACTTTGGGTTTTTTGCTGGCAGATTTAATGGCTTGCATAATGGCTTCACCCGCTTGGACACGGCTGTCTAAAATGGTTTTTTTGCGTTTCCATGACCACTTGCTAGGGAAAAATCCCTCACCAGACACACTTTCACCAGCCAAATTCACAATGGCATCTGCACCATCTGCCACTTCACCCCACCCATCAGCCGTTTTGGTATCCCATTTATGAAAATGGACGGTAGCAGGCAAGGCTTCCGTTTGGCGCGGGTTGCGACTCAGGATATGGACATGATGCCCATCATTCGCCAAACTTTTGACCAATGCACTCCCGATAAGACCTGTTCCACCTGTGATAATAACGCGCATAACATGACCTCACTTCTATAATCAGACTGCGACACATCGCCTATTGTAACGTGAATTGCGTCAAGATGAAATAATCCGTAGCACCAACTAAGAGGCGCTCTTGTGGATTATCTGCATTGTATAACCCCACAATGAGGGTGTAATGAGTCTCTAGTAAATTGTTGGGGATGATAAGCGCGTGTTGGTCGGTAATAATTTCGCCAATCTCCCATGTGATGGTCGGGCGATTCCACGCGCTAGGCTCTGCATCGCGCTGGACAATCACATTTCCCGCATCATCTAATAGCTGGAGAAACACCTTATAGCGCGTCTCAATGAGGGTATCGGTTGTCCATTCCATGTATACCTGCAATACATCACCTTCAACCAACATAGTGCCACTGAGCGCATACCCCAACAGCCGAATATTCTCACCGAAGGTTATATCGGCAGGTGTCACACTATCGAACATGAATGGGGTGATATAGCGCACCAAACGCACCCCACCATACCACTCGGCATTTGCCTCGTATGTATCAGAATCGAGCGCACCCTCGACAATATTATTGGGGTCACGCTCACTTTGCGCCCAAAACACCGCAAATATTCGTTGATGGCTGGCGATAATCGTCTCCATCTCGGCAGATGTGGCTTGGTCATCGCCACCGAGTCCGCGTGGCAATTCATAGATGGGGGTGTTACCCCTGTAATAATAACCGAACACCTCCGCCTGATTGGGCGCAGATAAAATAATCGCATCGCCTTCGCGTTCATCGGTCATGATGAGTGTCGCAATTTGGCGATAATCATCGCGCCGAAAATCGCTATACAGAGGCGCTATGCCATTGATAAACAGCACCATAATGCTGATGAGTGCCACGCCTGTCGCCACTTTTGGGATGTATTCCCCATAGCGGGTATCATTGCGTGGCTGGAGTGTCCACAGCTCCCATACCCCGCGCCCCATCCATACGGCAAATCCGACTTGTGCGGGGAGTAAAAATTTGAGATTAGCTTCTCGGTATAATCCCAACGCCAAAAATATCCCCATAGACACCCCAACCCATAACACGGGTAGCGCAACCTTCCACCACATCCGACGCGGCTCATTGGGCAGTTGCAACAAGGCAAATAGCAATAGAAATAATATGGCGATACTCAAGCCTGTGCCGAGTGTTATCCCCACCGATAAATTCGCCAAGATGGTGGCGATGGCAATTTGTGGCGATAGGAGCGCATCTGCCTGTCCCCAACTACCGAGTTGAGTGAGCGCGGTGGGTAATTGTGGGATAAATAGGGCGATGGTGGCTAAATTGATGGCGACATACACCCCAATATGACGGATGAGGGGCGAAAAAGATTTTTTCTGCTGATAGCCACGCACCCCCTCCGCGCCAAACCACAACACCGCTAAAATCCCTTGTGTGAGCATGATTAGCGGGTATGAATAATGGATATATAAGCCGATGGCATTGAGAATGGCAAGGGCAATCATCGTAGGGACGGCATATATGCCGTCCGCATCCCTCATATTGGATGCGATGAATCGTGTCTGTATAGGCAATAGCATAAAACGGGCAAACGCCCACATGCTCCCCGCGCCAATCATCGCCAACAACGCATACATCCGCGCTTCTTGAGCATAATAGATGCTAAACGTGTTTAGGCTGATGAAGCTCATCGCTAACACGGCGGGTATCATCCCAAACAACCGTTTTCCGAGTGCATACGTCACTGCTACGGTGATAATACCCGCAAATAGCGATAGGCTACGCAACCCTGCTTCGCTATCCCCCAAAAAGCGTGTCCATACTGCTATGAGCCAATAATACAGGGGTGGATGAATATCCCGACTCGCATTTTCGGCAATATCGGCAAAAGTGCGGGTGGTTTGCACATAGGTATTGCCTTCATCGTGCCATAGCGATTGTCCGCCGATGTCATGCAGGCGCAAGCCAAAGGCGATGAGCAAAATCATCACCAACCCGCCCAAAATGCCGATATGCCGAGTTTTAGTCACGCGCACGCCCTCGCAAAATATCTAAAATGACGATGATGGTCATCAATCCGCCGATAATACCTAAGACGATATTACCCCATTGAGCTGAAGATTGCCGATTCACGATGGTGATGCTGTCTATCACCAGTGGAGATGTGCCATCCTTACTCAAACTGATTCGCAGGGGATTTGCGTATTCCAGAGGATAAACTGTCCAATTCCAACCATCTGATGAAGGTGTCTCTGAAAAATACCGACACGATTCATATTCACAAATCTGCAAGCTATCACCACGCCAACGCACCAACATTTGGGCAGTCGCATGATAGGTATACACATCAAATGACAGGCTATCGGTGTTGATAGCACGCCCAAATTGGGCAGTGGCATCTTCTACAGGTGTATTATCACCCACATATCGAATTGCCCAATGGTCATCTGACTGATGCACCCCCGCATACAGCATGGGTCTGTTGGTCAAAATATAATCTTTCACCGCCTCATATACGGGCAAAGTCGTATAATAAGGATGCTCATCGCTAAAATCGGGTTCTGCCATGCGGAAATAATATTGCGGGGTGTTCGCCCATGCCATATCAGGACGGGTGAAATACCAATAATTTATCACGCCAAGCCAATGCCATTCTTCCTGCGCCCGTTGATAATAATCCACAATGTAATCGGCGGCTTGTTGCATCGTCACTTGCCCAAATTGGTCACGGATACCCGTCACATTGGGATTTTCTTCTATGGTGGGGACAAAATTCCACGCCGCCTCACTAATCCATATCGGCTTATGGGCATCGCCATTGTTAACCATAATATCGCGGATATAAATATGCCGTCCGATATTGGTGGTGGTTTGGCGCATACGGCGGTCGGTGGGTCCACTAAATAACCCGTAGCCCTGCACCGCCATAATATCAAAACACGCCCCTGCCCCTGCATCATACATGCGTTGCAGATAGATAAAATCGTTCAAATCGCGCCCTGTGAGCGAGACAGTCGGTGCGAGCGCCGCCGTGATGACGACAATGTTGGGGTCAACGGCTTTGAGGGCGGTATAAGTACGACACAGCATGTCAGTATAGCCCTCTGGACTGACATCTCGCGGTCCCCATTCAGGGAAAATATTTGGCTCATTCCAAATTTGATAATGATGGATGCGCCCTTTATAGTGTTCGGCAACCGCCACCGCAAAATTGACAAAATCTTGAATATCGTCTGGCGGACCCAAATCGTCACTATCGGGATTACTCCGAGACCATGCTGGCGAGGTATCTAACCGCGCTTGGAAGCTAAAGCCATAAGCGATGGCGGTATCAACAATAAAGTCATATTTATCCCAAGCAGAAATCGTATCTGGGATGCCATCGCCATTTCGGTCATGACGGGAATCGGTGAATTGTCCGCGCCCATCAATTTCGATGTCGTGCCACGAAAATTGTTGACGTAGCCACGAAATACCTGCCTCGCGGATGGTTCTTAGTTGGACATCCACTTTACGCGGGTCTGCCTCTAAATTCAAAAAGACATTGATGCCATAGGGGGAATTATTGACATGATTGATGGGGGTCATGGGTTGTGTGTTGGGTTGGGGACGCAAGCCACCCCCCACCCATTCGATTACCCCGCGCATTTGCGAAATGGGTTCTTCTTCGCCTGTCACTGACCATGCGAATTGCCACACCAAACCCTTGTTGGCGAGGTCAAATGCCAAGCCAACGCCTAAACCGATGATTAGAATGATGAATACGAATAATTTTCTCATGGGGAAGATTATACCCTAGTGGGCGGGGTGGGGTGTAGGGGATAGTCGGATTGGTTCAGCCACCTATCCCCATACGCTATTAGGGCAGGGTGATATTATAGATAACCACATTTTGCCATGAACCTTCTTTTGAACGAATAGTGACCGTTATCACATTTGGGTCATTTTGTGATGACCATTCCATGCGGATTCTATAATTATCGTAAACATCATCATTCAATAAAACGGTTTCCTCAAATGTATAGAGGTCAATGACAGAGTAGGGTCTTAACCAATAGTGATTATTGGGAGACGGGTTTACACAACCCCACTCGCTCTATCGTGCTATTGTTGAGTTGTTATAGCAATGTTTACCCCATTTTCCTCAAAACTAATTCTGCGGAGGGACGAAGGAGTATTAGGAAAATGAAAACCGCCATCATTTTCCGCAAGCAAAGCATACCTGACAGGGTATGCTTGAATGACAACTGTTTCTTCATCTAGCCAAGCAACTTGAGATGGGGAACATACTCCTATTGGCTCTGTATGGTGCAAAATACCGCCTGGCTCATACTCTGGTAATTGATAAAAAGGTTTAATAATTGCAACGCGCCATGTTTCTCCGTAATGAAGACAATCTCGATAATCTCTAAAATATACATAATTAAATTCATTATCATCATCTAAAATCACGGCAACTTGTTTTTCATCAGGAGATACCCCTAAGATAGCTTCAATTTCACCCCAAAATAGCCCTTCACCAAAGGGTAAATTTTCTGGAAAAATTAACTCATCTGGTAAATAGCGGGTATCATATCGTTGGAGTGAAGCAATCATATCATCCTCTCCATCAAGCACCAAGTAATATATGATACTTTCGTTGTGAAGATAGAATGGGCGTAATTCATCAGTGGCTTGAGGAAAACACTCATAGCCAATTTCTTGATAGGTTATCCCTGTTGCATCTAAAATGACTAAGCTACAGTTGCCATGTCCATTTGAAAACTCCCCACCCGAATAAAATGCGATATATCTTTTTGGGGAATCAATTTTTATCAAATTTCTATTAAATTCCCCGCCTGATAACACAAATTCTAAGCTATTTGGTGTGGTCACATCAAACCGATAATATGAAACAATCGGCGAGCTGTAATTGTAAATAGAGCTATACATGACCCCTAATGTATCGGTAAGCCAGTCATCTACACCCACTGCTGTATCTATGCTCATTCTTTTTTCACCCAGAAAATTCTGTTGTGATGTTGCAAGATGATGCGAATAGATTTGATAAGCACCTGCACCATCAAAATTTCGCCCAATGATTATTAGCCATTCGTTATTGGGATTTCCATAAACTCGCCAGTCACCATGACCTTCTGGCAATATGTCATACGTGGCGAGTGTTTCATCAAAACAGACGACTACTTTTTCGATTTCGGCATTATAGACTATATGCTATTGCCCTCTACGGGTATCTTGTTGTGGAAATTGGTCTGCACAAACAGGTATAGATTCGGTTGGTTCAGGAGTTGCTATAGTGGATTGTGATTCCACCAACACCCAATTTATCCCTTCCGCGAAAATATCTTCTGGATTTGGCGGAAAAATCGGCGTTGGCTCTGGCGTTTGTTGCGCCATCACAGGAAAAATAATCGCAAAGCAGGCTAAAAATGTTATCAGCAGAAATTTTTTCATCAGATTACCCCTTCTTTATATTCGATATGATGCGCCGATTATAACGCTATCAAATAAAGGCAATCATACGCCTACCCCCACCCCCAACCAACGGATCTCTATGATATTATTTCTCATTCCCCGCCGACCAACAACACGGCGCGTTTCCAGCTATCGCCTTCTGCGCCGATTGCCTCATCCACATTCTGAAAATCGTATTTACGCCGAAATTCCGCTAATTCTGCCCTCAATTTGCCCCAAATGTCGGTCTGGGTGCTGATGAGGCGTTTGGCACTAGCGGCATTTTTTGCCTCGTTTAGGGTGATACGAAAATGCGTCAGGCAGAACCCGCGTGATTCTGCATAGGCGGTGTGCAATTTGGGGTCGGTGATATGCTCGGCTAAGGTTTGGGCATAACGAATTTCGCTGGCGGATTGTGTTTCACAGCCGATACACGGCTGGTCGGGTGATAGGGCATCGGCAAGGGCATTTCCGCTACTTTTGGCGGATACAAGCCGTGAAAATCCGCGTGTGGGGGATATACTGGTTATATTTTGGGCAATTTTTGTCAATTCATCCACCACCGCTTCATATAAGGTGGCAACACCAAGCGAGTTCCCCGGTTGGATGAGCATTTTACCGTGTGCCATACACAATCCCCGACTCGCACGAAATTTGGCATGTAGGAGCGGGTCGGTCACATGCTCATAAATAATCGAGTCCAGATGGCGCTGAACATCGCGCTCGGTGAGCCTACACATCGCACAACCATCGGCAGGAAATGTCTCTATCAAATCAAAATAGCCAAAGGGGGTTAACATCACGCCTCTTTCGATAAATATCACTCCCCTATCATAGCACCCTATTTCTCTACATACACTCATTACCTGCTGGCAAAAATTTTCCAAAAACAGAACATGTGATATATTAATTGTGATTGACAATTAATTATTTTAGCCGCAAGATTGAGAAACAAGCAACTTATATAGTAGTGAGCCGTATTGCATGACAAAGAAATATGGATACAAAAAAGTATCCCTCTTCCAAAAGCAGTTCAATCAGCTAAAAAATCGACTAAAAGTACAAACACAGGCGCTTGATAATGCCTATGCGCGTATGAATATAATTGAAGCAGAACACAAAGATGAACTGATTCAGTATGGTGTGTTATTTGAGCAAAGTCCCGCTATTAAAATCATCATCAACCCAGATACCGGTCAGATTGTAGATGCCAACCACGCGGCTTGCCGGTTTTATGGCTACGACAAAGCCACTATCACTACGATGACCATCAATCAAATGAATGATATCACTAACGAAGAGACAAATCAGGCAATACAAAAAATAGCCAATAAGCAAAAACGATCTTTTCATTGTAAGCAACGCCTTGCGAATGGTGAAATACGTGATGTTGAAGTTTTTTCTGCGCCCATTGAATTAAAAGGAAAAACATATCTTTACGCCGATGTTTTTGACTTATCGAAGCATAAAGAACGAGATGCAGAACTGCGCTTGTTATGGCACGCGCTCAATCAGAGCGCTATCAGTATTATCATCGCCGATAAATATGGTAGCATCGAATATGTAAACCCCTATTTTACCCATGTGACTGGCTATAAATTGGCAGAGGTCATTGGCAAAAAATTGGATGTTTTTGAATTTGCTACATCTCCTGATAACCCAAAAAACTTATGGCAGACGATTACTGCTGGAAATCCATGGTCAGGGGAGATCCATAATAAGAAAAAGAATGGTGAACTCTATTGGGAATCAGTCAATGTATCACCCATCATGGATGAAGATGGCAATATCACGCATTTTATGGCAATCAAGGAAAATATTACTGACCGTGTGTTGGTAGAAACGAAATTGGCGACTTATAACACGCAATTAGAAGAACTCGTCTCATCGCGCACAGCTCAATTGGAACGTGTCAATGAGCGTATGAATACGGTATTGAATAATGTAAGTACCCCCGTATTGCTTGTCGATGCAGACGGAAGAATTGATATTACAAATCCCGCATTTAACCGAAAATTGGGGTATCAACCCGATGAATTATTTCGGCATAAGCTATGGAGCATCTTTGGAGATGCAAATCAAGCACGATTGATTGAACTATTCAATGATACAGAAAATACCACCGCACCATTTGAGGCGCAACTCATTGCCAAAGATGGCTCGTCTATAGATGCAGAAGTCTCGCTTAGTCACCTATCGGGCAATGATAACGCGGTTGTTTGCACGTTATATGACATCTCACATCTTAAAGAGGTGGAACGAGTGAAAGATGCGTTTATCTCGATGGTGAGCCATGAACTACGTACTCCTATCACCTCAATTATGTTGAGTGTTAGCACCATTAATCGCTTTTATGACCGCCTAACCGAAGCACAAAAACGGCATAAATTGGCTCAAATGTCGGAGCAGGCACAAACATTGAGCGAATTAGTCACTTCTATTCTGGATGTTGCGCGTTTTGCTACCCGTGAGAATAAGCGGGGCGAAACCATGATAGATATGGCACAAGTATTGCGTGATGTGGTCTCTGAATGTATTGACCAAGCCACAGCCAATGATAAACAAATCCATGTAGAACTCATCAATGAAGCCACCTATATTCAGGGGGAACACACCGATATTATGCGTATCTGGAGTAATTTGCTGAGTAACGCCATCAAATATACATCCAATGGGGGCGAAATCATAGCAAAGCTGTATGGTGGTATATCGGAGGCGCAACTATCAGAATTAGGCGATTTTGTTGATGATTTACCGAGTGATATTGTTGAGGGACGCTATATCATCGGCTTGGTAAAAGATAATGGGCATGGAATTCGCCCAGAGGATGTTCCTCAGATGTTTACGCGCTTCTTTCGGGGATGGGCAACCAGCACCAATATTTTGGGGACGGGCTTAGGGTTGTCATTTGTTAGGGATTTATTGCACCTTTATGGTGGGGATATTGTTTTTAGAAGTACATTAGGCATTGGAACAACCTTCTGCTTCTGGCTACTCAGAGACGACAGTTCCATAGTAAACACAGAGGAATTATATCATGACCAAAGTTCTCATCGTTGAAGATAATTTAACATTGCTCGAAGATATTTCGCTAGAATTAGATTTGCGCGGGTATGATGTTGTGCAAGCCACAGACGGCAAAGTTGCGCTCAATATCTTAGAAAAAATGTCACCGCTCCCCGATATTATTGTGAGTGATATTGCTATGCCCGATATGGATGGCTTTAAGTTTTTAGAAACTATCAGAGGCGATACCGCCTTAAACGACATCCCGTTTCTATTTCTGACAGCATCCAATTCACCTAATTCGCTCCGTATTAGCAAGGAATTGGGTGCAGATGATTTTATCGCCAAGCCCTTTCAATCGGATGACCTTGTGCTTGCGATAGAAAACAAAATCAAGCGCATTAAAGCATTTCAGAAAAAGGCAGAAAGCAATCTCAATGAATCTAAACGCCAATTGATGCAAATGATTTCTCATGAATTGCGTTCTCCGCTCACAGTCATTTATGGTGGGACAAATATCCTCACCAAACTGCTTGCGGGAACACCCGATGAAACGGTCGAAAAAATGATAGGTCTCGTTCAGAATGGTGCAAATCGGCTCAACTCACTCACAAAAAAGATAGTGGCATTACTCGAAATTGATAGCGGTGGCTTGCAAACTCGCTTTGATAAATCGAGAGAGCCATTTAATATGAATGAATTGGTAGAGTCTAGGATTGCGAAACTCAAGCCAAGTATCATCCATGAGCGACACGCCCTCACCATCATATTTAACCCAAATCCAGAATCTGTGCATGTGGATGGTGTTCTGAATTATTTAGAACTGATGATAGATGAACTGGTTGATAACGCCATTAACTTTACACCAAAAGATGGCACAATAACGGTCTCTGTTAGTCAACAAGATGATAAATTTGTGACCCTAATTATTGAAGATACAGGTGTAGGCATCCCAAAAGCCGATATGTTGCGCCTTTGGGAGCGATTTGTGCAGATAAACCGCGATAATCAGGAGCAACAAGGCTCTGGCATTGGGTTATCCATTGTCCGCGATTGCGCCCGTATTCATGGTGGTGATTGCACACTCATCAGCGAATTAGGCAAAGGCACAACAGTCACCCTAATATTGCCCAAAAGCGTCTTATAAGGCTCACTATATATTTTATGGCAGATGAGGTGAGCATATCGGTTATATGACTCGCCTCATCTGTCATAATTATTCCCCCTGATACACCCCACTGCCCTCCACCGCATCGTTGTCGCGGATATTCACGCCGTCCACATCCAATTCACCCAGATTATATATCCCACCACCAAAATTCACGGCTGTATTATTCTGAAGCGCACCGCCATCCATCTCCAAATTGCCGACATTGTATATCGCACCGCCGTCTGTGGCAGAATTATTGTCTAACATGACATTTTCGAGGGTCAATTCGCCCGCGTTATAAATCGCACCGCCCTGCACGGCATTCCCGCCCGACACAGTGATATTTTTCAGCGTGAGACCACCTGTGGATGCCACATCGAACACACGCCCCGTCCCCGTCATGACGATTTGCGCCCCGTTGCCGATAATGGTGATGTCACCTGTGATGGTCGGCAGTGGGGCGGTGAGGGTGTAGGTGACGTTTTCGTCCAAACAAATCACGCTATACGGCTCGGTTTGCATGGTGCTAATGAGGCTAGTGGCATCCGACACGGTGAAGTCGCATATTGACCGCCATGTGATAATTTCGGTGACATCTGTGTCTATGACAGTGTGTTCGCCTGTGGTGGTGGATATGAGGATGAGGTCGGCACTATAGGGATACGCACCAACATTATAGGGTTGTTCTGGGTTAATACGTTCTTTACCTCTAAATGCAATTGCACGAGCATCAGGCGCAAAAATAACTTGTTGTGGCATTGAATCAAAAATACCGCGCGAATTTATAAATAACCCTTCATCAACATGTGCAAAAAGGAAAAAATTAAGGTCTCCATTATGATTGAACACATATTCTTCTGAAAATGGGCGTGATATCCACAACATCAATATGTTATTATCTGACCATTGCATCCTACGCCATATGTTTTGATTATAGGTAAGGTCATATGTTTCAATATAGCTATCGGTTAGGGTATCATAAATGAGTATTTCGCACTCAATATAGAAAACGCTCTTACCACAATCACCAAAAGCAAGATACTGACCATCAAGAGACCACTCAACAACTCTGCCACTCACAAGTTCATATCTACGTGGACTAGACGGGTCAAAACGTTTGCCTATTACAAAGGCGGTATTGACATCCAGTGTTTCCAAGTCTTGTTCTAGGTCAACATCATAAATTACTAAATCGCTTCCCCCTGTGCAGATGACATCATCACCCCACTGTTCAGTTTCACCGCTATTACACCGTTGATATAAAAAGATGGTAGGATTAGGCGATGGATAGATAAAATTCTGAAAGATTTGAGGAAGTCTATTCGGTAAGGGTGGATAAACTGAAGGTGTACTGGATATTACATCAGGTAACGCGGTGAGATTAATACCATCAAAATAAAACTGATGAAAAATGAAAGGATCAACACTTTTAAGCACTCTAATGGTTTTGTTATCTGAATCCCAAATTAGTCCGCAGTAATCAAAGATTTTATCTATCCATATATTTGTGGCAATTAGTTCATTCCTTAGGCTATAGAATATATCTATGCTACTTTCTCCCTGATTAAAAACCCCTATATATCTTCCATCCCCAGAAATCCCAAAACATTTATCTTGTGGCAAAAGGTATGTAATTGGTTCACCTTGATTATGTAAAACATACTCTTTTTCACCATTTTCAATACGTATATATCCCAGAAATTCGTTAGGATAGATAATTAAACCTGTTGTTTGTGCAAAAACACTACCTGATAAACTCATAAAAAGCAAACTTATAAGCATAAATCTAAGCATGATTATCCTCTTTAATTTATAATACTATTACAGGCAAATGCTTTATATCCTGTAAAAGAAGGAATTCCGCCAGTAGCAAGAAAATTAATAACCCATTGAGGAGTAACTTCACCGTTATAAACAGAAGGTTTCCCTATATTGGGAACTGTAATATAAACAAAAATATCATCAGACCATGAGTCACCAACATCAAGTTGCCCATTACTATTTACATCATTGTAAATAATATTTTTAATACAAAATACTGTATCTAGGTTTGTAAAAGCATAGGTGTAGGGATTTGTTGAATCTGTAGAATACCCATAGTTACCCCATTGCCAAGGTACTCGTTCTCCTAGAGGAGTTGGAAATACATTATAACCTGTTAATGCCAAAACACCTTCTCTCTGGTCTAATGGTTCGGGCATAAGTGTGAAGATAGCTTGTTGCCCAAAATTTTCCTCAATAAGCGATTGTTCCTCAAGTATACTAAGAGTAAGTGAAGATAAAATATTAGGGGTATACCATCTTCTTAAAGCTGCATCTTTTGAATACCATGCCTCTATGCCAGCAAGATATCTATCAACCATGACATTTAGATTTTCTTCCAAAGAATATCCATTTTTGATATAACAATTTAACAATGGTGGATTCTCTGTAAGATTTTCCGTACAAGTACTGCGATAATGATTTGCAAGAACTTCCTGAGATAATATATAAGCGTTTGATTCTTCACGCCCATTCATACCACGAAAATTAATTAGACTCGCTGTTAGCGCAAGTTCATTGCGATATACAGATCCTAGTAAATCACTCATTCGTGGAGGACGAGTATAAACCTGTAAAAATACATGCCAATAAACATAAAAAACAAATTGAGAGCATTGAGCACGAATCGGTTGTATTTGTGTTGAGGGTGTTGTCGCTGTTATTTGTGGGCAAGCATTATTAAACCATGTGTCAGGCGGTTGGGGTAAAATATAATCTGGGTTATCAGAAGTTGGGTCTGGAAATGTAATAATTGTAGGCACACCATCAACATACTCAATAAACGGTATATGATTACAATTTCTGATGCCAACCACATTTATATTATTTACCCAACCCATATATCCTTGAAATCTCACATAATACCAAATTCCATTAATAGGCTCTATACTCAAGCCCAATATCTCTAATTCTGTAGAATAATCAAGCACTGTAACGACACTACTTCCTGAAACTGGCTCACTACGAAAAACTGCTCTTAGTTGAGGAGGATTAGCTTCAGGTGGCGTAGCTCCTTGACATACTACTGGTATCTCACTAGGTGGCTCTTGGCAAATCTCTGGGATGTTACTCTGTGTGGTGGACATCGTACCCGCTAAATTGGTTGGTATTGTCGGGCATTCAATAGGCGGTGGTGGAACAAAGCAATTAAAACTATTCTGTACAGATGCAGAGTCACCGATGAAGTCAATGTCACCCTGCCCTGTGCTGACAATACTATTCGGCTCAGTTGCGGTATAACTATAATCAGGCGACCAATAGGTATTTTCAAATGTGACCATCCCACCCATAAGATGCAACGCCCCACCATCATTCGACAGATTGTTGATAAAATTGCTGTTTCGGATGGTGATTGTTCCGTCAAAATACACTGTGCCTATAGCACCACCCCGCGACGATGCCTCATTGTTTGTGAATGTCACACAATCCAGCGCCAATGACCCACTTGTATCGTTGGCAATAATAGCACCGCCGACATGTCCGTCAGTATTCTCAAAAATTGTATTCACAATGGCAATATCAGAATCTCCAGTTGAATTATCATGCCAGACAATCGCGCCACCACTCCCGTTGTATTGCAAATTGAGAAACCGGCTGTTATAAATACCCACCTGACTATTGGTGATTTTCAGCGAGTGGTAGGCACTGCTACTATCCTCCACAGCAATGTTATAAAAACTGACATGACTTATACCATCGCTCAACCCATGCGATTCAATCCCCATCAGATGGAAATTATTTGTAAGCGATTTTATGGTAACTCCAGGATGCCGAAATCCTTGGTAATAATTGGATGCTACTAGATGAACATTGCCGATAATAGACAATGATTGCGTCAACCAATATGTACCATCGGGAATAATAATCACAAATTGTTGTGGATAATACCATTTAGCATTTTTAACTGCACCATGCAAACTACAATCATTGGGTGCATCTGTACATTGAGATTTTGGGAATGATGTATCTTCTATGTCCGTATCAACCGTCAAAAATACAACACTACTTTGAGATTCCCCTGTCAATTCTTCTTCCACATCTAAAAATTCACCCTCCAGTGGCGGGATGGTGATGAGGCTCAGTCCCTCATTTTCATCCTGTGGCGGAATCGGAGTCGGTTCTGGCGTGGGGATGGCGGGTGGCAGGCAACTCGTGTCATAGGTCAAAATCACCTCTGGCGCGGGTTCTGGCGTGGTCTCGATGAGTGGCGTGAAACGCATCATCAGACTGCTGTCCATCATCACCCATATCCATAATTATTCCCCCTGATACACCCCACTACCCTCTGGTGCATCGTTGTCGCGGATATTTACGCCGTCCACATCTAATTCGCCTAGATTATATATCCCACCGCCGAAATTTGTCGCTGTGTTATTCTGAATCGCACCGCCATCCATCTCCAAATTGCCGACATTGTATATCGCACCACCGTCTGTGGCAGAATTATTGTCTAGCACGACATTTTCGAGCGTCACGTCACCCGCGTTGTAGATCGCACCGCCCTGCACCGCGTTCCCACCTGACACAGTAATATTTTTCAGCGTCAACCCGCCTGTGGATGCCACATCGAACACGCGCCCCGCACCCGTCATGACGATTTGCGCCCCGTTGCCAATGACGGTGATGTCGCCTGTGATGGTCGGCAGTGGGATGGTGAGGGTGTAGGTGGCGTTTTTGGTGAGGCAGATTTGTTTGTTAAACATGATTGAATTACCATGCACAATCGCATTAGTTAATGCTGAGGCATCGCCAGATTCAATAATTTCACAGTAGGTCGCAATTTCAAACTCAGTTCCGCTAAATTCCGCATATAAATCCCCTATTGAATTGCGGGCGACAAAGAAATCTACTCCCAATGGGACAGAAGAGATAATTTGCCATGCGGTTGTATCCCATATATTGATGACATCATCATTCGTCACATAAAGATGATTATCTTCCCACCACATTAGAATACCGGGTGCCATTTGGAAAGATGTTTCTAACTGATTAGTTGTGAAATTCAAAACACTGAAATTACCTAAGAGGTCTATACCAGCCAATTTTGTGCCATCGCTGTTCCACATGAGGCTATGTGCAATTTCGGGATATTGTTGTATTTCAGTGTAATTCTGACTAAGAGTACCATAAATGCCGAATCCCCCACGCCCACCTATAGCAAGATATTGTCCATTAGGACTAAAACTAAAAGTATAAGCAGAATATTGTAATAGTCCTTCAAATTCGTATGTATTCATATCCCAAATATATGTTCCTAGTTCAATTGTGGAAACATATAATTTATCATCTGAAGACCATATCATCCCTAATATACCACCAAATATCTCAAACTCATGTAATAAAAACCCTGTGTTTACATCCCAAATACGGACTATATCATCAGTATAATTACCAGCAATGTATTGATTATCTGGACTCCAAGTAATTGTTCCTGGACTATCATAAAGGTTAGTTGTTACGGAGAGGGTATCTCTACTTAATGTATCAAAGAACTCAATTGCGCCATCCACCCTCACAATTGCTAATAGACTTTGGTCATTACTCCAGCTTAGAAACCAAATCCTATTCGCTTGTCCCTCAATAGAGTTTTGACTAATGCAGATTATAATTAGC
>Ga0163154_10003276_pt1 | contig 22675 bp, 18 predicted proteins | sample OliLakLV19MP9P1_FD_148649 | JGI IMG/M metagenome (GOLD analysis project Ga0163154, IMG submission 148649) | Freshwater microbial mat bacterial communities from Lake Vanda, McMurdo Dry Valleys, Antarctica - Oligotrophic Lake LV.19.MP9.P1 | ecosystem: Environmental > Aquatic > Freshwater > Lake >... | reverse complement strand
GTGCTGTTATTGCTGAATTTTCAACTTTGAAAATTTTATCAGGACAGCATTTTATTGATTTTAGAAATTTTTTCTTAGCAAAACTTGAGAAGTATTTCGTTGTACCTGCAGATACTTTCGACAATGTAAAAGGTAGTTTTCCTATTGGCTTTATGCTTTGGGATACAACCAAAAAAGAAAAATTTGAATCTTGCACTACTAATATTTACAATGAAAAAGGTAATTTTGTTGGAACTAAAAAAATTTACTCTTATGATGACGCACAGTTTATCAGTACATTAATTGAAAAAAATACAAATATAAATGATTTTCCTATAGGTCACCTAAGTTCAATAGGAAATGATTTTCAACATCAAAATGCTTTATTTATAGATGATTTAGAGAGAACCAGAATTGCAGGAGGAAGGCATACAACTATCACAAATAACAATCTTGTTAGTGTGGCTGTATATTTCGCAGTGCGCAAATGCATCGAAGCTACTTGGCTCAATGACCGCGACCAATTCCTTTTTCCCAACAAAGATTGGGAAAAAGACAGCGAATTTCAAAATGACTGCCTTATTTATACGCTTTTTAATAACAATATACAATCAAAATACGGCACTAATCATTGGATACCATTCACAGAAAAGGAAGTAGATGCACGGGCTTTTTTTGAGAGTAATTTTATGGCACATTTCATAGCAGGCAAAATACAATCCGATAATACAAGCGCGCTTTTTGAGAAAGAGAAAAAACAGAAAACACTAATTACTCCTTTGATATTCTCGCCTGAAGCCCAAGCAGTCTTGGACGCAGGCAAGGGACTTTGGATATATTATCACGCGCTTATTAAAAAACCCAATATCTTTGGCGAACAAATAGGCAATGTAAATGCTTCGCTATATGACATCAAAGAACATTTTCAAGAACGAAACGAAAAAGGAAGAATGAATAACAAAAGCGAAGACGAAAAATATATGGAATTCATAACTGCCATAAGAGAAAACCTGAAAATATTAGCAAAAAAAATAGAACCAAAAGTATATGAGTACGGGTTTTTAAAAGCATAAGCGGATGCATTTCAAAATCGTTCTATGTACCCCTCTCCAAATTGGAGAGAGTGAGGTCTTAAGAAAAGGTTTTGAAATGCACCCGTATAAGCTAACTCCCCGAAAATATTAATTCGAGAAGTCATCTTCTTATTGATGCTCAATTTCTGCGACTGCTTTTATGTTTTCGTCTGCCCAAATATCTTGTGGACTGATAAACCCTAATGTGTTGTATTTGAACTCGATACCTATGGCATCAAAACATTCAAAAACTAATTCGGAACACATATACGCGCGGTCGCGAATTGCCTTTCCTTCGCCTGTGCGTATGCGTTGCATGATGCGTCTTATCTCGTCAAGGTCATACGGTTGGGCTATCTGGTCTAAGCCAAAATTAATAAAAGGGCGAATATGCGCTTCCGTTAGTTGCGTATGCCGTGCTATAATGAGGCGTGCATTAGGTTTAGCGTCATTTTGTTCCATTTCTTCGGCTATACCTTTGATATAACGCGAAACAGGAATGAGACGCACGCCGAAAGTTTCTACACTTTCTAATAACAAAATGCGGTCTAAATTGTCTATCTTGAATACAATACCAACATGACTCCACATGGAGTTAGTAACTTCGCGTATAAGCATGGAAATATCATCGTCGCCTGAATAAAACAAAATATCGCCAGCTGTTACATGCGCACGAAGCAAGGGGTATTTTATTTTGGGAATGGTAGTCAGTTCATCTAAGGTTGCCATAATGTTTTAAAAAATTGGTTGCTTTGTTATTTTAGGGCGCATTTCAAAATCTTTTCTTAAGACCTTACCCTTGCATCTCCGATTTGGAGAGGGGTGTATGGAACAATTTTGAAATGCCCTGTTACTTTATAGGTGTTTTGCGTTTTGTATAGCTTGTTCTATAGCTTCAGGAAAGTGCGTATATTCAAGCTGGTGGATTTTTTCAGCAATGGTGTCAAGAGTATCTGTGGGATTTACTTCGCACCTTGCCTGCAAAATGATAAGCCCTTCGTCATAATGTTCATTCGCATAATGAATCGTGATGCCAGTTTCTGTTTCGCCATGTGCGATAACTGCCTCATGCACTTGCCTGCCGTACATGCCCTTGCCTCCAAATTTTGGCAAAAGCGCGGGGTGTAAATTGATGACTCTTTGCGGAAAAGCAGCGAGCAGGTAAGGTGGCACCAGCAAAAGGAAGCCAGCCAATATTATCCAATCAATATGCTGCGCCTGCAGTATTTCTAAAAGTGTTTCTTTTTCTCGAAATGTTTTTTTATCTATCAAAAGGGCAGGCACTTGCAATTTAGTAGCCCGTTGCAAGGCATACGCGCTGGGATTGTTACAAACGATGAGTGTAACCTCTGCTGTTTGAGTTTTGCGGAAGTAATCGATGATATTTTCGGCATTTGAGCCTGAACCCGAAACAAAAATCGCGATACGTGGGAGCATATTCATACGCCAAAATTAAGCAAAAATTTGCTAATGCTTCATAAAACATTTACTTTTGCCCCAAAACATAGATATTTTTTATGGCAACAATGGATTATAGAATAGAACGCGACACAATGGGCGAAGTGCGCGTTCCTGCTGACAAATATTGGGGTGCGCAAACAGAGCGCAGCCGCAACAATTTCCGCATAGGACCCGAAGGCTCCATGCCTCGCGAAATCATTTATGCTTTTGCCTATCTAAAAAAAGCGGCGGCACTCGCCAATACGGAATTGGGCGTGTTGGACGCAGGCAAGGCGCAACTGATAGCCGAAACTTGTGACGAAATCCTTACGGGTGCGCTTGACGACCAGTTTCCGTTGGTTATTTGGCAAACGGGTTCGGGTACACAAAGCAACATGAATGTGAATGAGGTAGTCGCTTATCGCGCTCATGTAAATAAGGGCGGTTCGTTGCTCGACGAGAAGAAAATCTTGCACCCGAACGATGACGTAAATAAGTCGCAGTCCTCCAACGATACTTACCCAACAGCTATGCACATCGCGGCATACAAATTGGTAACAGAGAATACTATAGCGGGTATGACGCACCTACGCGATGTATTGCACAAAAAAGCGCAAGATTTTCAGCACATTGTAAAAACAGGACGCACCCACTTCATGGATGCTACGCCGCTTACACTGGGGCAGGAGTTTTCGGGCTATGTCCAACAAATAACAAACAGCCTACGCGCCTTGAACAACGCGCTTGAAATGGTGCGCGAGCTTGCACTCGGTGGCACAGCAGTAGGTACAGGTCTGAACACGCCCAAAGGCTATGATGTATTGGTAGCTGCAAAAATAGCGGAACTAACTGGCTTGCCGTTTATCACTGCACCCAATAAATTTGAAGCACTCGCGGCGCATGATGCAATGGTCGAGCTTTCTGGCGCGCTCAAGCGTTCGGCAGTTTCATTGATGAAAATAGCCAATGATATTCGTATGCTTAGTTCGGGTCCGCGTTGTGGCATAGGCGAGCTTGTTATTCCTGACAACGAACCGGGTTCTTCTATAATGCCGGGCAAAGTAAACCCTACACAGCCTGAAGCACTCACGATGGTTTGTGCGCAAGTGATGGGCAATGATGTAGCAGTAGGCATAGGCGGCTCGAATGGGCATTTTGAACTTAATGTGTTCAAGCCTTTGATAGCGTTTAACGTCTTGATGTCTGCACGTTTGTTGGGTGATGCTTGCGTATCATTTGCAGATAAATGTGCGGTGGGTATTGAAGCCAATGAGCCTATAGTAAAACAACACATGGAAAATTCTTTGATGTTGGTAACAGCACTCAATCCCCATATCGGCTACGAAAAAGCAGCTACTATTGCCAAAAAAGCGCATAAAGAAAATAAAACGCTTCGCGCCGCCGCTATTGAGCTTGGCTACCTAACCGATGAACAGTTTACGGCTTGGGTTATTCCTGCAGATATGGTAGGAAGTTTAAAATAATAATTTCTTATACAATTTGACCATCAATCAATCTCTTGTGAGGCGGTATGCTAGTGATGTTGAAATACGTCATTGGCATACCGCCTCGCTTGATAGACTTCTTGCAAAAGTGTTTCTGAAGACCTCACACCCTGCCCTCTCTTCAATTTGGAGAGAGGGAAAAGGACTTTCGCAAGAAGTCTAATACGACCCCTTCTCTTTAACACTTTATTAACACAACGCATTTAACTAAATATTGTGGTACTCTGACAAATTTTGTGTTGAACCACATAAAAACATAGAGAACATAGCCCGAAACACTGTGTGCCGTATCTTTCTATGTGGTTTATACCTTGCTCCACTAAAATTGTCGGAGCACCAATATTGTTTAAGTGCGTTTGTTTTATTTATACGCCTGTATTTATTACAACGCAATATTTTGTGTTAAAACCCATAAATTTGTTTTTGGTAAGGTTTGCATTGAATGTAAAAAGCATTTTACCATTATAAAATTTAATTTATCGTATATAATATTGTAGAAGCACGTCAAAAAACATCGCTTTTCTTATTTTTCTTACATTAGAATTTAAAGCCTATTTTATCAATTCCATTATATATAGGTTACCTTTGCCTTGTTATCAAACAAAACATTTATGCAAACAAATCCTCATCCCATGAAATCTTTTAACTTAGCTATCGAATACGCAAAGAGAGCCTTAATAGTAGATAACAAAAACTCTTTCGCCTACTGCACACTTGCTGAAGCTTACGCTTCTTTACTTGATGATGAGGGTTTTTATCAAAACCTTGAACTCGCTATGCTTCATGGCTATCCTGCTTGGGAAGAACTCGATGAAATAGTTTATGAAAAGTATGCTAAACAAAGCCGCTTTCAAAAAGTAATAGCGAAATATAAAAAATAATCAGGTAGTCCTATATTTGTAATTATCGAGAGCGACTTAAAGTCGCTCTCTACAGCAAAAAGTAAAATACTTTGCCATTGTGTGTGTCCCACGCGCGGCATCGCGAAAAACTAACTTCCGATGGGTATATCAACGTTGTGTGTCAGCCAAATAATGCTTTATATTATTTTCTACTTCGTGTAGTCTATTTTCTGTGTTGGCAGGCAAGAATTTTTGGTTCGTGAGTTGTTCGTAAAGACTGATATACTCGGCACGTATTTCAGCAATCCATTCTTCGCTCATAGTAGGTACAACCTCGCCTGCCTGCCCCTGAAAATGGTTTGCGATAAGCCATTGCCGCACCATTTCTTTGGAGCGTTGTGGCTGTCGCTCGCCTTTCGCCTGTATATCATCAAAAGCAGCAAGGTTAAAATAACGCGCTGAGTCGGGCGTATGTATTTCGTCAATCAAATACAACTTGCCTTCCTGCACGCCAAATTCATATTTAGTATCTGCCAAAATCAAGCCGTTTTGGGCGGCTATGTCTGTTCCGATACGAAATAAAGTGCGCGTATAACTTTCTGCCTGTTCATAAAAAGCGGGCGTTACAAGTTGTTGGGCTAAAATTTCTTTGGTTGCAATGTCTTCATCATGGCTTCCTTGTGCCGCTTTTGTGGTAGGCGTGATGATAGGGTAAGCAAGGCGGTCATTTTCGCGCAATCCGTCTGGCAAGATGTAGCTGTTAAAATCGCGTTGCCCGTTTTGGTAAGCGCGCCATGCACTTCCTACCAAATAGCCACGAATGACCATTTCTATAGGCAAGGGTTCGCAACGCAATCCGACTGCCACATTCACGTCAGGCGAAGCCAATAACCAATTAGGAACTTCTTGCGCTGTCGCTTGCATAAAAAATATAGACAACTGATTGAGTACTTGCCCTTTGTGCGGAATTTGTTGTGGCAATATCACATCAAAAGCTGAAATACGGTCTGTTGCTACCATCAGCAAGCGGTCTGCAAATGTATATACATCACGTACTTTGCCTCTATAAAAGGCTTCTTGTTGTGAAAATTCGAAGTGTGTAGATTCTATGATGGGGAGCATACAAAATTAAATTCTATCAATAATCCATGAAAAATACGGTGCGCTACTGGGCTATTTCGTTTGGTGAGAGCACCCAGCATCTTGCCCTCTCTCCATTTTGGAAAGAGGGAAATACTTTCGCAGGAAGTCTAATAATGTAAGATGAAAAATCCTACAGCGTGTTCTCTACCAAACGTTATACCTGCTTTGAGTGATTCGTCTTGAGTGTTGTATTTGCCTAAGCAAACTCGATAGCGCGTATTGCCTGCCACAGGAGCTATCAAAGAAGCCGTATTTACTTTTCTTTTAACAAGGTTATTATAGAAAGAATATGCATTTTCGGCTTTATCAAAACTTCCTAAGACCGTATAAAATTTATTGGCGCGTGTTTCTACCAAGACTTGGCTGAGGTTAGCGGGTGCTTGAGGCAGCCAACTGAAACTTGCGACATACGCGCTAGTCGCTATATAATCTATTTTGGGCGTGATAGATTTTGGAGGCGTGTCCTCTATTTTGGGTTCTTTTTCTTCGGACTTAGGTTTTGTTACTTCTTTTTTTGGCAAATCTTTTGGCTTGTTATGCTTGTCTGTGTCGGCTTGTGCTGTACCCGACCAGAAAGGATTTGTATCTGTAATCAATAAAAATACAAACAGCAGGGAAACGAAAAACAACACCATGAGCAAAGCCGCAAATAATGTGTTGGAAGAGTGATTTACACGTTTTTCTTCCAATGTAATCTCATCAGGGACTTTGGTATTTGGTGTACTGGTTTTTTGTATATTTTTAGGGTCAGTAAGCGGTACAAAGCCATCTTCTTCCTTGTAGGGAGGCAAGTCAGGATTGGTACTTGTAAGCGCATTGGCTACCTTATTTGTTACCAATGTGGGTTCTTTCGTATGCACCAGAGGCTTCGGATACAGGCCTGGTAAGCCAAAACTATCACCTGCTATATTGGTTTCCTCATCAACTCTGAATATAATAGTATCCTCGTTCAATTGACTTAACAATCCAAAATCTTCTAACTCATATCGTTGTCGAGTAGCGAGTGCCTCCTTAACCTTTTGTACAAAAGCAGTGATGGTATAATTTGCTTGGTCAATACTTAATAGTTCACTTGTCATCAAAACATCGCGTAGTGTCGTATCAGTCGCATCATGTTCTTTGTGAAAAGTTACTTTTTTATTGGGTGGCAAAAACTTGTATACACCTGCTTGTATGGAGGCACTTGTGGGCGTAGTTTCAAATTTGCCGAGTTGTGGAATAGTGATCGTATTATGGTCTAACAACCATTCGTATAAATGTTTTTTTACGATTTTTTCTTCTAAAGCCATAAGATTTTGATATTAGTAGCCCCAAAGAAAGTGCTTTTTTTGGGAAAATGCAAAATAAAAGAAAAAAAGCACCTTTAAGGTTAGAAATAAGACTAATCTTTTATAGATTTATAGGTAAATACTTGTTTTTCGTCTTTATTTTCTATTGCCAACACAAGTTTTTTACTAGAAATTTTGATGACTGTAAAAGTTTGTGGCGGTTCGTTTTCGGCTTTGATGATAAGCTGTTTTTCATCTTCAGAGAGTTGCCATTTGTTTTGGCTTGTTTTCTTTTGGTTGCGCCCCGCGGGTCCTTTGCTGTGTATATGCAACTGACATGCACCATTTTTGTGGAACTCCAGCACAGAGGCAAGCCCGTTTTGGCGTTGGCGTTCGAGCCATGCCTCATTATATTTTTTACCATTCAGCTCAAAGCCAATCATGAGCCACTTACGCGAAAGTTGATCGCGTGCGTCAGTAGGCTGGAGGGCAGGCAAGGTAGCCCAGACACACAAGAAAGCAAACAAAGTATTCATATTACAATGAACGAAAAAAAAAAGCTAAAGTTTCTAAATTTCAGCCTGCTCCAAAAAAAATTTCGATAAGCTGTTTTTAAATAGTTTATAAAAAAAACCACCTTTACAGATTGAAAAGGCAAAAAAACGCTTGTTAAGGCAAGGCTGACAAAAAAATAGTTCAACTATATTTTTAATAAAAGTTTTTTATTTGTTTTTTTATCTTATATCTTTGCAGCACAAATAAACAATAAAAGATAACTCCCATGAAACTTTACAAAAAACTAGGCTTTTTGCTCATTTATGTCCTTCCTGCGCTTGTTGTGGCAGGTTATTATTTGGGTAGTTGGTGGACTTTTTCCGCCTTTATCTTTGCGTATGGCGTTGTACCACTTTGGGACGAGCTGATAGGGCGTGATGCCGAAAATGTAACAGACCAAACCATAACAGACGAACTTGTAAACAACCCATACTTTGGCTACCTCGTCATTAGTTTGGTGTGGACGCAGGTAAGTTTGTTGAGCTGGCTTGTCTATTGTTTAGGGCATTACACATTCTCTACACTTGAATATACGGGGCTTTTATTAAGCACAATGACTGTAAACAGTAGCGGCATCAATATAGCCCATGAATTGGGGCATAAGAAAGATAGTTGGAATCGTTTTTGGGCAAAACTAAACTTGCTCACCGTTTGCTATATGCACTTTTATATAGAACATAACAGAGGACATCACTTGCGAGTAGCCACGTTGGAAGACCCTGCTACTTCTCGACAAGGGCAAACCTTTTATGCTTTTTGGGCGCAAAGTGTTTTTGGTGGTTGGTTGAGTGCGTGGCATTTGGAAACAAAACGCCTCAGCAACAAGGGCAAAAACTCCTATTCATTATGGTACAATGAAATGTGGCGTTTTACTTTCCTGCCTTTGTTATTTGCAGGTCTTATGTTTGGATTGGGTGGGTGGATAGGCGTAGGCTTTTTCTTTTTACAAAGTTTCTTTGCTTTCTCATCTCTCGAAGCAGTAAATTATATTGAGCATTATGGCATAATGCGCAAGAAAATGGCGAGTGGCAAATATGAGCGTGTCAATCCATTGCATTCATGGAACTCGAACCATTTGATAAGCAACTTGTTTTTGTTTCAACTCCAACGCCATTCTGACCACCATGCCAATGCGTCACGACCTTATCAAATTTTGCGACACTTTGACGAAAGTCCGCAATTACCTTTTGGCTATCCGGTTATGATACTCATAGCACTCTGCCCGCCGCTTTGGTTTGGGATGATGAATAAGCGTTTAGAAACATGGGAAAAGCAAACTTATACAGATTATACAGTATAAATACTTGTTTGTTTTACTTGTTGGGTTTGGACAGTGTCAATCATACCAAAACCATCAGTGGTGTGGTAGCCAAGCCCTGACTTAAACAAAAAATTATGGATTATTTCGTTTGCATAAAGTGTAAAAGGAAACGTATAGCCGCGAAATTCTACGCGCTCCATTTCTTGCTCTGTTGCATAAATACGCGCAAATTTTTTATCTTGCGCTTTTATTTTTTGCAAATATATTTTATCAGGAACTATCTGGAACTTGTAGATTCCACTTAGCTCATCTGCAGTGTATAGCCCTGTATTTTCCATTTGTTGCAAAATGGCATCATACAAAAAATCTGAAAAAGTATCATCTTCAGGGTCTACAAATTTCTTAGCATGATTCATGTTCGGTTGCCCTTTTGTTATCACAATAGGTGATATACATACATACTTAGTAGGATTTTCAAGAATTGGTGTGTGTTCCTCTTCTGCATATTCAGGAATTAATTGCAAGTCCCCTATTAGCAACTCTTTTTGTTCAAAAATAGTTTTTAAAAAGCTATCTACCCAAGTTTTGCTCAAACTTGATACAACCAATGTAATCCGAGAAGAGTAAAAATGAAGCCCTAGTCGGCTTATTTTCGTTTGCCCTTTTAAACCTGAGAAATTGTAAAAGGGATACAAGTCTTGTGCATTATTCGCCATCTGTTGTTTGATGAAGTCTGCAAGCATGTTTTGATGATGAAACGGTGCAATCGCTCCCTTGTTTTTTAATGAGAAAATAATTCTTATGCGCATGCCAATTTATATGTGAAAATAGAAGTAAGACTATTACTTTTGTAACAAAATTTATGCAGTTATGTTTGTTTTTATAAAAAAAGTTGGTACTCTGGCAAATTTTGTGTTGAACCACATAGAAACATAGAGAACATAGCCCGAAACGCTGTGTGCCATATCTTTCTATGTGGTTTATACCTTGCTCCACTAAAATTGTCGGAGCACCACAATGTTTTTATTTTAGGATACGTTTACAGTATGACTATAATATAAAATAAGTACTGTATTCAAAAATATTCAAGGCTGTTGATGTCTGAAAATTGGGTAGCGAAGCGTAGCTAAAGAGTAAAGGTACGCTCAATTTTTCTAAATACCAAGTAATGACGCAAATTTTGTTGGTCAATCAATAAAATTTTCCAAATTAGAGAGATTGAGGGGTTGAGATTTTGAGAAACTTAATCATCAAAGTAACATTTACGTTTTTTCATCTAATTTTGCATAACACTTTTGGTACTCCGACAAATTTGGTGGAGATGCCTATATTTGACTATATCGAATGGCTTTCAGACCAAAAGAGAGGGCTTTTATAAATCAAATGAGATTGCCTCTACAAAATTTGTCAGAGTACCACACTTTTTAATATTATATATGACTTCTTTGGAGATTATTCAATACGACTTATCTGAAGCACAAAAGACTTTAGAGGCTTTTTTAGCAAATTCTACTTGCCTACAGGCTATAGCTGATGCAGGTGCATTGATGGTACGTGCCATTCAAGCTGGAAATAAAATAATAAGCTGTGGCAATGGCGGCTCACATTGTGATGCTATGCACTTTGCGGAAGAGTTGAGTGGTCGCTACCGCGACAATCGTCCTGCCTTGCCTGCCATCGCTATTTCAGATGCAAGCCACATTACTTGTGTAGGCAATGATTATGGCTTCGATTTTATATTTTCACGTTTTGTGGAAGGATTGGGACAAAAAGGAGATGTATTGTTGGGTATCAGCACAAGCGGGAACTCCAATAATATTTTGAATGCTGTAGTGGCGGCGCAGGCAAGGGGCATGTATGTAGTGCTTCTTACAGGCAAGGATGGAGGCAAGTTGGCAGGCAAGGCAGATGTGGAAGTTCGAGTACCACATTTTGGATATGCAGACCGTATTCAAGAAATTCACATCAAGGTTATTCACATCTTGATGCGTTTGATTGAAGAAGGCGTAAGCGTTACAAACAATTGATTTTGAAATACATAGCCGACATTTCCCAACGTGTTTTTCAAAAGAAGCATTTATTAAAATTTGAGCTGAAAAATGAGTGTTTCAATGGGCGCAATCTGGTTTCGTCCCCTTTTAGGAGCGTTGTAGAGGCGTTTAAGCGGGTAAACAAGTCGGGTTTCTTATAAACTTGCAAATTTTCAATGCAGGCAAGGATTTTTACACACGTTGCCAATCTCAATACGCCTTATTTACGCATAAACCGCCTCTAAATGCCTTTTACAAGGTGGGGACAAAACTAGATTGCACCCTAACCTCTTGACTTTCAAAATATAACACGCCCAATTTAATAAATTTCAATAAATGCGAATTTTTATATCTGTGCTGGGAAATGACAGACATAGCCTATAAACTGTGGCTTATAGGCTATGTTAAATTTAGCTAAACAATGCTTGCAATTTCATAGCGGTTGCCATGTTGCCTTCGATGATCATTTGACCGCCCATAAAAGCACTCATAGGGTTGAGAGTGCCTTCGAGCATCAAGATAAAATCTTCGAGTGTCAATTTGACTGTACATTCGGCTTCTATGTCTTCGTTGCTTACAGCATTGCCGTTATTGCCATCTACTAATAACACGCCGCCTTCAGTGAATACGAATTTCACGGTGGCATCTAATGGAGAGGCGTTTTTCGCTTTTTCAGCGGCTTTTGTGGTTGCGAGTTCTAAACTCATAAATATAAAAATGGAATTGTTTAATTTTTGCCAAAGTTAGCGAATTATTTAAAAAACCTCTATTATTTGAAAAGTTTTATCGCGAAAACTAAAATTCTCGCCTGCCTGTTTGCCTATCAGGGCTTTCGCTATCGGAGCTTCAAGAGAAATAGCATAATAAATATCATTGTTTATTTTTACCTGTCCGACATTGATAGCCATAAAAAGTTTTTGGGTATTGGTGATGACTACCGCCCCCAATGAAACGGTGTCTATTTGTCGGTCGAGTTCTATTTTGTGCAATATATTTAAACCATCACGCGCCTCGCTTAGTTGTTTGGCAAACATATCACGGTCGGCTTGCATTTGTGTACGAAAAGACTCAAACTTTTCTTCTACACTTGTATCTTCTTGCGAGGCGGTTTCAGCCGCGTCTGCTACGGCTTTTTGTGCAGTTTCTACACGCCCGTACTGCTCTTGTAAGCAATATTCGAGGAGCTTTTTCTTTAAATGTTGTGGGTTAGGTTCGTTACTCATAAAAAGGATTGATAGTTTTGAAATAAGCATGTAAACGGAATGTTATTTAAAAAGTTTTAGGCATGGGGAAATAAAACACGCTATTTTTTAAAAAACATGTAATTATTTGAAAATCAATTTTTTACATACTGATTCTCTACAAATTGCATCTTTTCTTGCAAACCTTCAAATAATGCTTTAACTTTGTATCTTTTAGACATAATATTTCATGAAACTAACATTTTGGGGGGCTTCGCGACAAGTAACGGGAAGTATGTACCTACTCGAAACAGCTGATGACTACCGAATACTAATTGATTGTGGACTGGATATGGAGCGCAAAGACATCAACCCTGATGCCTATGTAGGCTTATTTCCTTTTGAGCCTTCGATGATAAATGCAGTCGTGCTTACACACGCGCACCTCGACCATGTGGGCTACTTGCCCAATTTGATACGTGAAGGCTTTGAAGGCAAGATATATTGTACACATGCTACGCTTGACCTCACTAAACTTATTTTAGATGACTCAGCCTCTCTTAACCAACACAAGCTCAAAAAAGCGCAAAAAAAACACAAACACAGCGAACCCGAAAAACGCGAATCGCGCATCAAAGAATTATATTCGCAAAAGCAAGTAGATGAAACGCTGGACTTATGCGTTGCAGTAAACTATGCACAACATATCCGTTTGACAGACGGCGTATATGTAACCTTTATACCTGCGGGGCATTTATTGGGTGCGGCGCACTTGTATATGGAAGTAGAGGAAGAGGGCAAAAAGAAACGCATTGGCTTCTCAGGTGATATTGGACGTTATGACAGTCCGTTGCTCAATGATCCACAAGAAATGCCTGAAGTGGATTATTTAATATGTGAAAGCACTTACGGCAATCGCTATCATCAAACAAAAGGCTCGCCTGAAGAGGAGGTCTTAGAAGTAATCAAAAGCACTTGTGTAGATTTACAGGGGCGTTTGATTGTACCCGCCTTTAGTATAGGACGTACTCAAGCCATGTTGTTTGTGTTGCACAAACTTCAAAAACAAGGACTCTTGCCTCCCATCAAAATATTCTCTGATAGCCCGCTCGCGTTGCGTAGCAATTTGATATATCAAAAATACCACAAATGGCTTAATCCCGAAGCCTATAACTTCATGGCACAATACGGCTCATTGTTTGACTTTGAGAACCTTATACAAGTAGAAACTGACAAACAAAGCAAGGCTATTTCAAACTTCAATGAGCCTTGTATCATCGTTTCCTCGTCTGGTATGATTCAAGGCGGGCGTATTGAACACCATGTAAAAACAAACCTGCAAAATACCCGCGCAACAATTCTTATGATTGGTTTTGCAGCCGAAGGCACTTTCGGACATCAACTCTTGAATGGCAGAAGTACTGTCGAAATTAATAAAAAAGAAGTTGAAGTAAAGGCACGGATTGCCAGCATTGATGTATTCAGTGGACACGCAGACTTGAACGGCTTGCTAAAATTCGTAAGGGTACAAAAAAGCGAGAAGCTCAAGAAAATATTTATCGTACATGGTGAATATAATAATATGCTTGCTTTTCAAGAGCATTTGAACCAAGCAGGTTATCCACAAGCTGAAGTCCCACAAAGAGGACAAAGTTATGATTTGTAAGGGACTTCTTGCTAAAGTTCTATTCCTTCTCTTCAAATAAGAACCGCTTTCGCAAAAAGTTTTATAAAACCACTTGTATTTATATTTTTGCATGGATTTTGACCTTTCCTATATCCTAAATCATTTGGGCGAAAATCGTGAAGACTATCTTAATTCGGTAGCTCCGCCTATTTTTCAAACTGCTATGTTTGCCTCTCCTACAGTAGAGGCAATGCGCAGTATGATACAAAACGAACAAAACCAGCCTTTTTATACACGTGGCAATAATCCTACAGTGAATATATTGCGTGAGAAAATGGCGGCTCTCGAAGGCACAGAAGACGCGCTTATGTTTGCAAGTGGCTGCGCGGCTATAGCAGCCGCAGTAATGGCAAACGTACAGGCAGGCGATCATATCGTGTCGGTACAAAAGCCATATAGTTGGACTAAGAAGCTCTTGAGTACTTTTTTACCTCGTTTTGGTGTATCTGTTACGTATATCGATGGCACAGATGCAGCAAATTATGAAAAAGCTATCCAACCCAATACCAAAGTATTGTTTTTAGAGAGTCCCAATTCGTGGACTTTTGAGCAACAGGATTTGACGTTGGTAGGCAAGATAGCCAAAGCGCACGGCTTGGTAAGTATTATTGACAATAGTTATGCCTCGCCTATTTTTCAACAACCTGCCAAATATGGCATAGACATCATGACGCACTCGGCTACCAAATACATAGCTGGGCATAGTGATGCGGTTGCAGGGGCATTGTGCGCGTCCAAAAAAATGATAAGCAAAATCTTTGCAGGCGAGTTCATGACTATCGGGGGCGTGATATCGCCTTTCAATGCATGGTTGTTGTTACGTGGATTGCGAACATTGGAGGTGCGCCTTGAGCGTATCAGTGCGACCACAGCTAAAGTGGTGGATTATTTGGCACAACACCCTAAAATAGAAAAAATATGGTACCCATTCCATGTACAAAATCCGCAATATGATTTGGCACAAAAGCAGATGAAGCAAGGCGCAGGCATGTTTACGATAGCTATCAAAGCAAATGATGTAGCAGAAGTAGAGCAAGTTTGCAACGCATTGAAGCGGTTTTTGCTTGCCGTCTCATGGGGAGCTTATGAATCCCTTGCCTTCCCTGCCGCCGCTTTGTATGGCTCGCCTCATTATCCTACACCCGACCTTGCGTGGAACATGGTGCGCATTTGTATTGGCTTGGAAACGCCCGAAGTGCTGGTAGCAGATTTTGAGCAGGCATTGGCGGTTATTGGCTAACCTATAACTTCGGCAAGGTTTGAAAGACAAAAATTGCCGAAGTTCATTTATAAGTGCAGCAACATAAATTTTGTGTTGAGCCACGTAAAAACGCAGTGTTTTGGACTATATTCTTTATTTGCTAAACCAGCTTCTCCACTTCATTTGTATTACACCAAAAAAGGCTTCTCTAAAAATCCCGACTGACATTTTGGATTTTCCACGTGTGCGGTCTGTAAAGATGATAGGCACTTCTTTGATTTTGAACTTTTTGCGCCATGCTTTGAATTTCATTTCTATTTGAAAAGCATAGCCTACAAATTTGATGTTGTTCAAACCAATCGTTTCCAACACAATTCGTTTGTAGCATTTGAAGCCAGCAGTGGGGTCCATTATCTTCATGCCTGTAACGAACCGTACGTAATACCCTGCAAAGTACGACATCAATACGCGGCTCATGGGCCAGTTTACTACATTTACGCCTTGTATATAGCGTGAGCCTATGGCGAGGTCGTAGCCATCAGTTGCACAAGCATTTCGGAGATGAATGAGGTCGTCAGGGTTGTGAGAAAAGTCCGCGTCCATTTCACAAATATAAGCGTAGTGCTTTTCTAATGCCCATCGAAAGCCATGTATGTAGGCAGTTCCCAAGCCTAATTTTCCTTGCCTGACCTCCAAATGAAGGCGGTCAGGAAATTCTTGTTGCAACAAGCGCACTGCTTCGGCTGTTCCATCAGGTGAAGAATCATCTACAATCAACAAGTCCAGCGGGGCATCGAGGCGCATCACATGGCGCACCATGTCCGTTATATTTTCTATTTCGTTGTAAGTAGGTATGATAATAAGGCAATCGTTCATGCATGTTTAGGCTGTAGCTGTAGCTGTAGGCGGGTGTGTAGCGAGTGTTACTACGAAAGCGAAAAAGCTATTGTGGGCATCGTACGGAAAAAAATCATAGATGAATTTTTGTTCGGACTTACGCGCCATTTCTAGGAAGCCTAATCCTGCGCTGTTACGGTCTTTTTCATCATCAGGGTTGCGGTTTTTGTTTCCCTTGATGATTTGCTTATAAAGCTCTTGTATGCCATACGTATCTTGTTCGTTGAGTGCGTCTAATTTTTGCTTCAAGAAAGGCACTTTTGCTTGGCTGATAAGATTACCAAATACGAGGCTATACTTTTCTGCTTGGCGGTCATAGATAAAGACAGGCAAGGCTTCTTTGTCTGTTATTTTGTCGCTGTAGCGTACTATGTTTTGTAAACCTTCAGTTATGATATTAAAGGCTTTGCGCGTAACTTTGAGGCTTTCGCCAAAGCTGTCCATTTTGGTTTCAAGGTCGTTCAATATTCTAAGAATGACTTCTTGATTGATGTCGTTGTTATGTTCTATCACGGGACTTTGCACTTTAGCAAGGTTGCGCAAATCCTGTAGGTAATTCTTTGCCATAGTGGGATAGGGTGGGTATGGGCTATAAAATAAACGGCTAAAATTAACGTATCTTTTTTTAAAAACACACGGCCTGTACGTTTTATTTGCAAAAAAACAAAAAAAAATGGTAATTTCTATTTAAAAACAAAAATATAACGTATTTTTATTGTGTAATATTTTATGTTCCTAATTTATGCTTGCTATGTTGTCTAAGTTTCTTGTTTATCCATTGCACTATTTACTTGCATTTAGTGTTTGCGTTGTATTAATTTCCTTGCCTGCCTATGCCCAAGTAGTGCCATCTGAGTTGGATTTGGGGGGAGTACGTTTGGCCATACCTGCCTTGATACGCCCTATAATACAAGCTAAAATTGTAGCTTTGAAAGGTGACCAAGCAACCTATTTGAAAAAGCTGAACCAAGCTGACCTTTATCTGCCTATCATTGCAGAAGTGTTCAAAGAAAACGGCATTCCTGATGAGTTCAAATACATTGCTTTATTTGACCAGAAGAACCCAGATGACAAGGCTTTTTGGCAATTACCCAAATCGTTGATAAATAAGTTTGGGCTGACCAACACAGATGGCATAGACGAAAGCACAAATATAGTTGCTATAGCGCAGGTGGTAGGCAAGCATTTGAAAGGCAATCAAGCTACATTAAAAAACTGGTTGCTCACGCTTGTTTCTTACCACGAAACCCTTAGTAAAACACAAAGCTATTTCGCCAATAATTTACCACAAAACCATCTGCAAAATTTTATTCTCAATAAAAAATTAGACCTTGCGACAGCGATGCACCCCGACCTTATAACGTTTGTAGCGAATTGGGCAATGTTCAAGGACGTGTTGGGGCATAATCCATACGCGCCTACTATGTTGGTGCGTTATAAAGATGCTTCTAACAAGACGCTGGAGGATATAGCAAAATCTTTTCAGTTGAAAGTAAGCGACATAGTACAACACAATGATTGGCTTGCTGCCGACTTGCCTATACCGGCAGGCAAGGGCTATGAAGTATTGTTGCCTATCTCGACAGGCTCGCCTTCTGCCGAAGTGGAAATACAGACCTTGCGCGGCGGAGAAATTGATTTTAACACATACGAAGAGGATACTTATACGGAAACAGCCGAAGAAGCACTTGAAGAAACGACAAAAAAAACACACACTGTAGCCAAAGGAGAAACCCTTTATAGCATTTCACGCAAATATGGTATATCAATTGACGCGCTCAAGCAACTCAACCTCATGGGTCTGAATTATACGCTTTTTGTGGGGCAAGAAATCAAAGTAGAAGGCAATTCCCCCGTCATAAAACCTATTGCCAAAACACAAATTGCGGAAACAAAAAAAACTAATATAAACAAAACACACACCATACAAGCAGGCGAAACACTTTCTAAAATAGCGCGTACTTATAATGTTACTATAGCAGATATCAGGGCTTGGAACGCCCTTGCCTCCGATAATATCAAGGTGGGGCAAAAAATTGTTATCAAAACTATAGCCGCACCAAACATAGGAGGCGCAACTGTAAAACCTAAAGACAAGCCTAAAGACAAACCAAAAGAAGACATAACAGCAGGAAACCTTGCCTACGCACAACGCACACTTGCCATCAAAACCGTTCCTGCTGAAATGCTTGCGCTTGGGCTTCGCTTGCGCCTAAGTACAGAGGCTAAACAAAAAATACAACTATATGTAAATAAACTTACTGAAAATGTGCCTGCTTATTTTAGACAAATGGAACATATAGACAGTTATATGCCTTTGATTGAACGGGAATTGCAACAAGCAGGTTTGCCGTTAGACTTTCGTTTTTTGCCCATACAGGAAAGCGCGCTCAAGGCAAATGCGGTTTCAAAATCCAATGCAGTAGGTTATTGGCAATTCAAAAAGGAGTCGGCTGTGGAGGAGGGGGTTATCGTAAACGAGGTGATAGATGAACGCATGAACATAGTCGCCTCTACAATGGGTGCTATCAATTATTTGAAAAAAAGCAACTTAATGTTTGATAATTGGGTAAATGCCCTCCTTTCCTACAACATGGGGCGCACAGGTGCAAAAAATCAGTTAGAAAAAACCTGTAAAAATCAGACATTGCAAGGGGTGGAAGTGATGCAAATTGACAAAGATACACATTGGTACATCTTAAAATTCTTGGCGCATCTGGTCGCTTTTGATGAGGAAGTAGGCGTAAGCACACCTGCAAAAGTATTGACGGACTATACGCAAGGCTCAAAAAAAACGCTTTTCCAAATAGCACAAGAACAAAAAACTACTGTCCAAGCTATCCAACCACATAATCAATGGCTTAAAAGCAACATGGTACCTGTAGGCAAGGCTTTTTCAGTTATTGTACCAAAGAAGTAAGGAGCCATGTAAAAAATAATATACAAAAAAAATGCTTTTTTTGTACACATACAACACACTGAAAGTCTGTTCTACAGGCATATAAATCGTTTTTTTTGTAGTACTGACTTTTACGCTCTAAATGAGTACGTTGTTTTTTAGAGCGTCCCTAAATACGGTATAAAGAATTTAGTTGATACTCTGACAAATTTTGTGTTGAACCACATAGAAACATAGAGAACATAGCCCGAAACACTGTGTGCCATATCTCTCTATGTGGTTTATACCCTGCTCCACTAAAATTGTCGGAGCGCCATTTAGTTTTTGTATCAACTTCGCCATAAATACGGAAACAGCAGGTAAGACAACGCGACTACCATCACATTCAAAGCACACAAAACCGTAAGTTCATCATAACTTGATACAAAATCCAATCCGTCAAGCGCATTGCGCGACAGTTTAATCAACATCAAAAGCAATGGCACAATGATAGGAAAGCTCAAAACTGCCATGAGTGTCGCGCCGTTTTCTACTTTGGAGGCGATGCCTGCTACGAGCGTGAGCGTGCCTGCTAACCCCGTACTTCCGAGCAGTAATGTAGCTACAAAAAGTCCTATATCTTGTACAGGATTGCCCAATAAAACGCTGTAAACACCCATTGCCATCAAGGATATAACGCTCAATAACAAGGTGTTATATATTATTTTGGATAATATGATGGCTTCGGGACTTGCTAAAGTATAATAATACAATAGTCGTCCGTATCTTTCTTGTTGAAAGCTTTTTGCTACTGCATTTGTGGCGGCAAAAAGTAAAATTATCCAAAAAAGCGCGTTCCAAGCTAAAGGATTTAAGGCGGATTGCCTCACACTAAAGCTCAAATAGCAGACCATCACTGTGCTGACCACATACAGCAAAATTCCGTTCAGTGCATAGCGTTCGCGCCATTCTAAAAGGAGTTCTTTGTATAGCAAATAGCGTATTTCGGTGTATAGCATTTGGCAAAAATAATTTTTTTATGCGTAAAAGCATTATTTTTAGAAAAAATTTGCAAAATTGCTTTTGTTTAGGTACTTTTGTAGCGTGTTGTTTTTGAATAGCTATGAGAATTTTATTGCAAAGTGTTTTATTTTATAGTATGTTTGTGTGTGTGGTGCAGGGGCAAGACCTCACCCCCGTAACGGAGGCATGTCCGGGCAACCCTGTTCAATTCAACGCGCCTACACCCTTGCCTGCGGGTGCCACACAATATGATTGGGACTTTTGCACGGGGGATCTGTTGCTCACGCCGAAGGGTAGTCTTGTTTCGCCATCTATAGACGCTGAGAATGTAACGGGTACTGGTATGCAAAGACCTGAAGGAATAGATGCGGTATTTGATGGTGTGAACTGGTATGTATTTATCACTAATAGGGGAAACAATACAATAGTTAAAGGAAGTTTTGGAAATAGTTTAGACAATGTTCCTGTCTATACTTCGATAGGCAACCCCAATAATGCCTTACTAAATCCTGTCGGTATAAAAGTGGTGAAAAATAATGGGAAGTGGTATGCTTTTATTGCAAATAATAATAATATAACTGCACTCGCTTATCTTGATTTTGGTACAGACTTGAATAACAGTGCTCCAATAGGGGTGGGTTTATTAAATACTTCTTCAAGCCTTTCGCAAGGCATCGATGTTGTAATTGAAAATGATAAGGTTTGTGTATTGCTTGCTAATTTCTTTTTAGTGAACGGAAGTTTTGTAACTCGTTTGACTACATTTGATTTTGGTACTGCTATTACTCCAATATTCAATAAAACAACATGCGATTTACCCATATTGGTAGATTGGGGTGGGCTTAGTATTATTCGAGAAGGTAATAATTGGTTTGGTTTAATGGGTGGATTTAGCTATACTAATTTTAAACTTTGGCGTATAGATTTTGGTAATAGTATATTCAATCCAACTCCAGTTTTCACCAATCTCCATAGTTTTGTACCAAGTGCTTATGGTATTTTTGATACAACTATTGTGCTTGATGGTAAAAATTATATTGCTATTATTTTGAGTGAAGGAGGGGAGATTGTTCGTTTGAACTATGGGGCAAGCATGCTGAACAATCCTACAGCTATAAATTTGGGTAATTTTGCTCTTTTGGGAAAGTTAGAAACATTGAACAGACCTTCACTTTGCTTTGCATTGACAAAAAAAAAATCGGAGTATGTGGGTTTCGTTATTAATAGAAGGTCTGAAGCAAATTCATTAATTAATCAATTAGTAAAATTGAAATTCCCTAATTTATGTAATTCTGAACCTTCTACATCTGCTAATGCAAATCCTGTTGTAATTTTTAATGATGCGGGAATAGAAAAAATTAATCTTAATGTACTTGATATAGATGAAAATATTTTAGCGCATTATAGTGATGAACTATTGGTTAAAAATGCTGTTATCGCAGGGTTTAGCTATAATGAACAATGTAATGGTGCGACTACCGTATTCAATAATTTAAGTCGTGGAGCAGATTCTAATGTAACAAGTTGGGAATGGACTTTTGGTGATGGGCAAACTTCTAATCAAAAAGAACCCAATCATAATTACCTGCAATCTGGTCTATATGAAGTAAAACTTAAAGTAAATAATTTTAGTGGCTGTGTGAATGAAGTTATAAAAAGTATCCGTATTAGTTCACGTCCCAAAGCTGATTTTATTATTAAAAATATAGATTGTACAAATAAAACTGTGGAAATACAAGACTTAAGTGACTTGCCTATAACCGACAAAACCCAAGGGGGAGAAATCAGAACACGTGTTTGGCTATTTGGAGATGGTACAAGATGGATAGCCTCGCCTTACACTGCTACAAACTATACCAAAACATACACAGCTACAGGTAAGTTTACTATTACGCTTGTTGTAACAGATGAAACAGGTTGCTCAAGCACCATATCCAAACAAATATCGCTTCTCGGAAGTGATACGCCTATAGCTAATTTTAGCTATTCTAATGTTTGTGTAGGCAATCCTGTTACTTTTAGAGATGATAGCACCTTGCCTACTGGTAGTATAGGCGAAATAAAAGAATGGGTTTGGACATTTTTCAATGTAGATGGCACTACGATTATGGCAACTTCTGCTCTTTCGCAACCTAAATTTATTTACCCTGTTGCAGGAAATTACATGGTAAAGCTAAAAGTAAAAAACGACTTAGCTTGCTTTACAGAACTGACCAAAACGCTTAATATAAAAACAAGCCTGAATAGCCAATTTAGCGCGTCTGTTATTACAGGTTCTGCGCCCTTAACTGTTAATTTTACAAATCTTACTGCTAATGCTTCTAACTATTTGTGGGATTTTGGCAATGGCGAAATTAGTACAAGCCAATCTCCCACACATATATTTAAAGAAAATGGTGTCTATGTTGTGAATTTTCAAGCATTTAATTCGAATGGATGTGGTGTATTAGCCTCTCGTACTATTATTGTAGAACAACCTACTGCAAATGAACTTGATTTAAATGTAGTATTTAAAATATATCCAAATCCTGTTCAAAATAATTTATTGATTGATTTTGAAAATAAACCTGAAGAAACTATTTATTTGATTTTTACAGATGTTATAGGCAAAGTAGTAATGGAAAGGCGTCTTACACAAACAAAAAATATTATAGACATACAAAAACTTCCAACAGGAATGTACGTACTCTATTTTAAAGGACGAAAAAATAC